>JAABUK010000080.1_pt1 | contig 221696 bp, 65 predicted proteins | sample 5559141 | NCBI WGS metagenome assembly JAABUK01 (sample SAMN10711869, study PRJNA513367) | rock metagenome | isolation source: Antarctica rocks | place: Antarctica: Victoria Land, Pudding Butte nord | collected 2016-01-03 | reverse complement strand
ATGGCCATGAATGGAATGCGCCATGGCCATGAGTGGAATGCGCCATGGCCATGAGTGGAATGCGCCATGGCCATGAATGGAATGCGCCATGGCCATGAATGGAATGCGCCATGGCCATGAATGGAATGCGCCATGGCCATGAATGGAATAGGGCCATAGCCATAAGTGGGGCCATGCATGGGGGCCATGTTAGTGGCGCATTCTAAATTTAGGCATTCTCACGAGCCAAAAATATTCTCAGGAGCGCGTTAGATTCTCAGGGGCGCTTATATCGCTTTAGAGTTAAGATATAGTATTACCCCGCTTAAACTAGCTTAACCGGCTTACGAGCGCTCATAGCGCTCAGAGCCTGCCCTACACTTTTGTAGATGATAATATTAATTCTTTTAATACTCTAGCCTCGCCTTTCTTAACTAATTATAATTAATATTTATATATCGGTTTCGAGTCTACCGAATCTTTATTTTAAGATTTTACTATTTAAGCCCGTACCTATTTAATCGTTATTAATAAATTCGTAATATAAATAGAAACCTTAAATAATTACCTCCGCGATAAAATATTTATTATTTAAATTATCTTTAAATCCTCGGCTAACTAACGAAGGCGCCTATATCCAATATATTTAATAAATAACTAAATATAATTAAATATTAAGAATTTAAATATTATATATTTTTTAATTAAATTCGACGATTATAATATCGGCCCCTTCCGAGTCTTTAAGATTTTCGATAATTCTTTTATAGTTTAGTTAGATTTTCTATATTTTATAAAAGTTTACCCCGTTTTTTATATTAGCCTATTATAGTTAATAGTTAATAACTCTCTACCTAGATAAATCTAGCCTATCCGAGAACCTATAATTACCGAAGATAATTAATATAAATAGTATATTAACGGTATTTTAAATTCTAAATATAATCGCCGCTATAGTCTACTTTTATTAAAGTACTACGTTAATTAAGAAAGTTACGTTATTATATAAAAACCCTTTTATTACTTTACCCGTTATTAATAATTTATTAATAAATATTATATCTCGAATCCTAGCGCCGCTAGCCTTTATAAATTACCGTATATTATTTAGAGGTACTAGTATAAGGAACCTCTACTATCTTTATCTTAATCCAATTTTTAAGAAATTAACCCCCGTTTATATTATAGTTTATTCCCTATCCGTTATTATCCCCTCGGTTATCGTTCTATATCGACTTCGACCGATACTTCGTATTATTATATAAATAAATAGTACCCTATAGCCTAGCCCCGCTGTTATTATTTATAGATAATAACGTTAACGCCTAGTCTTATTTATATACCGTTATTTATTCCCCGTTTTATCCTTTATTTATTACTATCGATGACTCGAATACTTCGACGCGCTTTTATTTTAATTATTTCGTAACCTTAAATAAGATTTAGGGTTACGAAATCTAATTAATCGAATTAATCGTTTATTTATCTTATAGGAGCTCGATCTTAAAGAGGGGGTTATTATTATAATATAGTTTTACTTATTTTAAATTTAATTTAAATCTAAACTATTTTAATCTAGCTTAATTTATTTTAGATTTAATTTAAATTTAAACTAGTTTCCCTATTTCTATCCTAATATAGTTAAGATAGGAAATAAATAAATACTCTATATACTAGTTTTTATTTAAATAGTAGCTGGCCCTACCCTAGTTTTTATCCTTTATCTTTTATTTTAGTCTACTTCTATATTATAACTAGGCTATAGTTTAATGAACTTGACCGTTAATTTAATAAATATCTAGATACTAATCCCGTCCCTTGATATATCCCTAGAATAATATAATAAATAATTATTTTTATTATATCGAAGGTAATTTCCTTATAATAGCGTTAAATAATAATTAATAGTAGGAATTTTTTTTAATTTTTTTTTATTAATAGTTTTAACCCGTTGGTTAATTAAAATTTATATTAATTTTTTTTCCCCGAGTTAATAAGTTAGTTACTCAAATTATTATTCGAGATACGAAATTATTAATCGTTTTTAAATTTTCTATTATAATGATTTTATATCCGTTAACTCTTATTAGTATTTATATATATATATCGTATTAAATTAAATACAAATATTATTTTAAAATTAATATATTAATCTCTTTATATTTCTTTTTAATATAAGAGATTATATTTTTCCCGACGAAGATAGAAATTCGTAGTACTCTTTAGACTCGAAATATCTCTCGTATCCTTCGGTTAAATAATAGTATTATTCGTTTTAATTATAACTTTTTAATTCTTTATTAGAACCCGTCTAGTTTTATAATTATAATTACTATTCTTTATTATAATTCGAGAAGATTTAGTTTTCTCTTTTCTTAATTATAAACTAAGAATAATTATTTTTAATATAGTCATTTTATTAATTATAATTATATCCTAGTTTTACGATATACCTTCGTTCTTTTAAATTATTATAATAGTATCTATAATATTCGTTTAAATATATTAACTAGTATATCTCTCTATATTATAAATAATATTTATTATAGGTATAAATAATTTTAAATAATTATTTTTTCTCTTTTTTCTTTTCTTCGGGTTTCTTTTCTAATATAATATTTTAAAATTTAAAATTATCGAGGTAATTTACTACTTAAAATTATTCTTTAAAATTTATTATATTTTATTTTTATTCCTATCCTTTCTTTAAGTCCTTCTTTAGAGTTTTATTATTATTATTATTTAATTATTCGAGTTCTCGAATTCTTTAAGCGATCTCTTTTTTAATATCTCTTTATTTCTTTAATAAATTATTAAACCTAGTATCGTTTTATATTAAATCTTTAGAGGATTTAATTATATTATCTAATATCTCCTTTTTAAATATATTTAATTATTATCGATTTATTATATTTTTTAAATAATAGTTCCTAGCGATATAACTCGGTTTATTATAATTATAATTATTTTTTTATTTTTTTCCTTTATATTTTTACTCTTTTTTTAAAATTCTCTCGTAGGTTCTTTTTAAATAAAATCGAGTTCTATTAATATATAATTATATAGGTCAAATTTCTTACGACGGTAATAACTAGTTAAATTATATTTATTACTATGAACTCTTATACGTCTTTATTTATTAATTCCTCCGTTATAATATTTCTCTATTATATATTCGTATAATTTATTATTAATTATAATTATTTATTTTATAAAATTATTAAAGTCCTGAATTTCGGTTTTTATTTATATAGATTTATTTATAATATTGTTTTTTAGTCTTTATCGATATATTATTATAAAAGTAGTATTATTTCAATTTATTAATATTATATAATATTAAAACTACGCCGAGTAATTAAAGGTAGATTTTCGCTATATTAAATATTTAATAATACGAACTATTATATTATTTTTATTAGAAAGTTTAAATATATAGCGAATTTTAATTTTAAACTAAGAGAAATTCTTTATTTAAAACTTTATATACGAATTATTAATATCGTTTAATTCTTTTATATAGTATTTTAAAAATAGTTTAATTTATTTCTACGCGTTATCTTTTATATAGATAATAATAAAGATCGTTTAATTATTAATTAATATAGTACTCTCGTTAAATATAAAAAATAATTAAAATTAAATAAATTAATCGTTTAACTTTTTATACTCTTTATAATACTAGTTTAAATAGGAGATTTTAATATAGTCCCCGTCTTTTATAATATTATATTTTCTAGTATTATTTTAGGTATTTAGAATTAGGGTCTTTATTAATTTTAAAATATTTATTCTAAAAGTATTTAAAATATTAAAACTCTTTATTTAATATTTTAATATAATATTAATAGGACCTAGGTTAATATTTTTGAAAAGAAATATTAAGAATTAATAAATAATAAACTTCGTATAAATAAATAAATATAACTAGATAAATTTAAAGAATTTAATTATTAATTTTATAAATATTTATATTTAGAATTTAGAATTAAAAGTTTTAAAGGAAGTTAAATACGAAGTTTCTATTTATTAAAAAAATACGTAATTTATATAAAAAAAGAAAATTATATTATTTATCTACTTATTTATTTATTTCTATATTAAGTAGTTAAATAGTTAAATATCTACCTATTTACTAATTTACTAATTATATCGAGTAGTAAATAATTTTTTAATTTATTAAATATATTAAATATATTAAATATATTAAATATATTAAAATCCGGAGAGAACCTTGATCGTAATACTTCGTTTATATATTTATATATATCCGCGGTTTATTATAAATTTATTAATTCTTCTCTTAGAGTTACGTATTTAGGGATATAAAATAATTAATAATATTATAATTCTTAATCCGCTTTTTATAAATAAGTAAAGTTTATTTTATAAAGAAATTTTAATAAACTATAAATTAGTTAATTTTAATATTTAAAATATATATATAATAATAACTACGGGGTATTAATATTTATAATAATATTATTTTAATAAATATAAAAAAAATATACCTCCGTTAACTAGTCGTAAAATCCTTTTAATATTAGAAAATAATTTTTTTACCTATTTTAAAATTACTATATATATCGTCGATATTATATATAATATCTTTTATAAAGTCCTTTAAAGTCTCTAAATTATACGGGTTAATACCGGGGTAATTCTATATATATTTATTTTATATAAAATAAAATATTAAATATATAAATCTTTTTAAAAATATATAAAAACCTAGAGTAATAAATTTACTTATTTTATAAATCTAAAACTCGTATATAATTCTTCTCGATTTTAGATCTAAGGTATTTCTTAATTTTAATATTATTAATAATCTCTTTATTAATATTAGAACTCTTTTTACGATTTTATTAAAAGAAATCTTCTAGAATCTTCTTCTTCGGTATTAATAACGGCGAGAAAAGAAATTTAGAGAGAATAAAAAACGCGGGTAGAGTTTAAAGAAAGAGAAAAAAAAAGAGATAAAAAGAGAATATAACTCTATTTTACTAGGAGTAAAAGCGTATTATTAAATAATTAATATAATAACGAGAGTATAATAGATAAATAAAGAGAAAGAAATTAAAAAATTAAAAATAATAATTAAATCTTTATATAAATTAACGGGGGGAGAGTATAATATAGATTTTATATTTAGTTTTAGAAATTAATAGAGTTAGTTATAACCCCTCTTTATCCTATTAAAGTTAACTATCTAAAGTTAATAAATATAAATAATTAAAATATATTAAGAGTTATTAAAATAGAATTTAAAGAGAGTAGGAACGAGTAGTATTTAAATAATAAATACGTAAAAGTAAATAGAGGTAAACGATAAATAACGCGAAAATATATAATAAATAAATAGAGCGGCGGGAGTTAACTAACTTAAATAAACGAATTAATATATTTTAATAAACTACTCTACCCGTATCTATATAAGAACTTTATTAAAATAGAAGTATATTACTACCTACTATATACTACTATTACTATTATAAATTAAATTACTATAATTATAAATTTTATATAATTAGAGTAGATAGCGGTTTAAATACTCGAAGTATATAAAGAGCTAGCGATAATAACGTCTACAAGATTATATTTTAAAGTATTAGAAATACGCTAGTCGGCGATTATAGAATTTTAATAACTCGCGTAGTTTCTTTATACTAGGTAGTAACTATATAAATATTCTTCTAAAGCTTAAATAATCTAGATTATTACTTATTATATCTAGATACTATAAAGTTCCTAATTTTAAGCCGTATTTATTCGCTACGTTATCGATATCTAAGTAATTGTAGGCTTTAATAGGAAGATTCGAACATTTAAAAAGTCGAATTCTTGGCGTACGGTGGCCGGCTTGGCTACGGTAGCCATTCTCCAATACTTTAAAACTTGACCTCGTATTTGAACGCGGTACGAGTACTAAAGATCGGAGATAGCCCGTTATCTGTCGATCCCCAAGTAGCTAGCGCCACTTGGGATTTAAACCCAGCTCTCCCTCTCTGTCCTAATCCGTAATATTCATGCATCCATTACATCGTGGGCTTGCAGCGATACGAGGCGCAATCTGCAGGATTGAAGAGCTGGAGCATTGGAACTACTCATACTACGCCACCGTAATATTGTGAGCGGTCGCCCATATATATACGGTGTGTGCCCTTGTTCCCACACCCTCCATGTTCGCTGATTTATCGAACATGTTAGCCATGTCGTCCGCCGGCAGCACCACCCAAACGAAGTGGGCTTTGCTCTGCGCTGTCGTCCTCGTATCCTTTTGGGTCTGGCGACAACCCTTCCATTCCGCCCCACCACTCGCTTCTGGCTTCATTCCGAAGAAGCTCTACGAACCCGAGGCAGTCCACTGTAATGACGATCTTGCGAGTGGGGTCCAGGAGGACTTGGAGTGTGTCAGATACTGTTGTTGCGTAGACTGTTGCTAACAGTACAGCAGAGATCCCAAAGCGCCTTCTGTCCCAGCATTCAAAGAATCGGCGATAGGCCTCCCTTCCGATGCCTACGACCCATATCCCGAATATAATAGCCGTGCGTGGAGAAAGAAGTGGAAGGGTACCCATTCGCCTTGCATGGGCCCACGTGGTGTGGACGTCAATGGCAACGTCGATGATATGCTCTTCGCACACCGATATCAATCAAAAGGTCCCAACCAGATTGCAACAGCGGATGAACATGACGATAATGTTGACGAATTTACTGACTTTCCATCTTATCCAGCTCCAACGCCAATGATTGGATCCTACAATGAGACTGGCCTCCAGTCCGACTTCTGCTTCGACCGACACGCTCGCTACGACCCCTATGGCTACGAAGGGGGGACCTTCAATGGTGAAAAGGAGACATCAACGCGAGCATCAAAGGTGGTATGGGACAATGTGAATTGGGGCGAACTTCAGAAAAACTGTTTCCTGAGGAACGAGGATCGCTACGAACCTTACAACCGGACCGATGCCAGCACCACCTTGTGGTCGCCTTCAAATGAAGATCATGAAGGGGTCGATAAGACTCTATTCTTCCTACCAGATGAGTCCAACAATGTCAAGTCATATTGGCAGTGGCAGGCTAAGCGCAAGGGCTACAAGAAGAGAAATGCTGTTGTACTTCGTACCTGGGATGGCAACGAATGGACAGTCGACACTATGCAATATGTTAGGTCATACATCATGGAATTGGCTCTTCATTCAGGTGCTGAATACGAGGTCATTGTCTTATGCGAGGTCAAGGATCTCGAGAAAAAGATATTCGATGACCCCAAAGCATACAGAGAGGCTCTGGCAACTTCTGTACCGGACGAATTCGTGGACATGACGATACTGTTCAACAGGAGGCTACTCGAGATGTGGTATCCCAAAGTTGGCAAGCACGAGTAAGTTGAACTTATGGAAACCCTGTTTTGCGCATTGCTGATTTGATACAGTCCCCAGAAATCACAGACCAGCCATATGCACCAGCCTATGGAGCTCCTCTCTCTTCTTCGACCCGATATCGATTTCTTCTGGCAGACGGAGCTCGACGTGCGATTCACAGGCCATCACTATCATCACTTTGAAACAATTTCTGCCTGGTCAGCCGCCCAACCCAGAAAATTGCAATGGGAACGAGCCTCGAGGTATTATGTGCCCGCCGTGCACGGCTCCTGGGGGAACTTCTCAAACATGATTGCCAATACCACAAACGGTGGAGGTATCTGGGGCGCTCAGAAAACGAAGGGCATCGAGCCAGTGGGTCCAGAACCGCCCACGCCCTCTCCAGCAGAGGACAACTACGAATGGGGCGTGGGCGAAGAAGCAGACTTCATCGGCCTGTCACCTGTCTTTGATGTTTCGGATGTCAACAAGAGCGGGTTCATGTTCAAGAATACGAAGGATCGATTCCCTGATGGTGACAATACGCCTGCAAGGGCAACCGCTACCACACCGATGATACGCATGTCAAAACGACTGTTGCGTGCTATGCATCACTCACAAGTGACCTTGGGTGTGCACATGTTCCCTGAGATGTTCCCAGAATCCACGACACTGCACCACGGTCTGAAGATGGTCGTATTCCCACTGCCAGTGTACATGGATTATGCAAAGTCCCCGCAATACATTGAAGAGGCATTTAACGCGAACGAGGGAACGACATTACTGGAAACCCCTTACAAGTACAAGGCCGAGTGGCACCGGATGAGTTATTGGCATAGCATGGATCACGTGACGAACTTCCCTGACGAGCTGTACAAGCGATGGCTGGGCTATGTAAGTACTGCTCTTAGATCGTCGTCCATGACCGCATCGAACAAGGACTGACCCCTCACAGAGCGATCATATCGCAGAAAGACTTTGCCTTCCTGGAATCCTGCTTCATCCAGTCAAGGGCGTTTGAATACTTCAGATTCCGACATTCAACACCTTCGAGCGGTCAATGCTCCAGAGGTCTACCCAAGTTTTCCATACTTATGATCATCCCCTGCTTGATCATGATCGGTCAGTGGGGGTGCGTTTGCCGATTTCGGCGCCTGGGAAGAGGCGCACACAAAGCTTCGAATGAGAAACAACCTCCAATCTCGAAGAGGTACATAGAGTCTGCTGAGAGACCGTGCAAGCGCGAATCTGTCTGATGACTATTGTTTATGTGCTGCTCTTCGGCGGCTGGGAGGGAAGATGAGTTCTTGAGATGTAGGTAAACATTTGCTGGCACTGGCTTTGGCAGTCATAGCGCATGGCTTTCGACGCAATTGGGCAGGCAGTCTGGGAATTGGAGGTATCACTCACCCCTTGGGTTGGCGTTTCGCTTTTGGACATTTTCAGGACGGTTTAGATACCCATGAGTGATGAACAATCAACGTTATGCTTACCTTGAGCCTCAATCACGCAGTCTCAACCACGGTTCAGGCAGAGTTTACATTCTTGCATCACTAGAAGCATTGACCACAAGCAACCGTTGCCGGCCGTTATCAGAAGGATGAGCCATAGGTAATTGTTGGCCGCCGTAGGATACCACGCCAGTAGAGTACAGTATTCAGCTTTTCCGCCTCGACGCAGAAGATTCTGTTTCGAGTCAAGATCTGCCGAAACCACACCGCCAAGAAATCTCGCAAAATCTTTTGAAAAGGGTAACGCCTTTGTGTAGCCTCATGCGCATCTCACATTCAACTAGTCGCACAGTTGTGACTGCGTTCGAAAATATCGGAGCTTTCCGATTCCATGTAGGATTAAGGGTGGTGATAGGTCGATTAGTATTTCTTCATGCAGCTCGATCATGGGCTATGGTGGTGGGTTTGTGTATATTCTCGGGTTTCGCTGTTGAGATGGAGGTCATTCACATCGTGCTCGAACTTATTCACACCTCCTGCTTATCCTACCCTACTTCAAGGCTTGTTTCTACAAAAGAAAAACCACATTTCAGAGACTCAATATATTCACACCCTGCGTACCCCATCATACTTTAAGGATTGTACCACAGATACTTCCCAATAACTCCATTTCAGCGACTTGATCTAAGTATTTACAGCTTGCCGATTGTCTCTCGAGCGACCTGATACCTACTTGATATCTGGAAAGCAAGCAATGGGGATCAATAATTCCGGTTCATCGTCCAAAGCCACATGTCCCTCAATCACCACAAGGCCTCAATATGGTAAATACACCCACACCTCCCACAGAAAACCTCAACAGCTAACAATCTTTTCCCACAGGCGCCGAATACACTGTTCGCTCCCTCACCTTCCACGACTTGACCAGAGCTCTCTGCGGTGCTTTCACCATCGCCACATTCATCATCTCAGGCATCTCACTCCTCCTCCACGCAACCCACTTCAGCAAGCCTGCCGAACAGATAAAGATCATCCGTATTGTCGCTCTGATCCCCGTCTTCGCACTCGTCTACTTCCTCGCTGGTGCATTCCTAGACTCGGCAATCTATCTCCAGCCCTGGGCCGACTTCTATGAGTCTATTGCTCTCGCTAGCTATTTCTTGTTGCTGGTTCAATTTCTGGCACCCGTGCCTGAGAACCGAGATGCGTTTTTCGATGACTCCGAAGAGAAGAATGGTGGTAGCAGTCTGAAGTGGTATCGTCATACGTGGATTTTTGTGTATTCGTACATTGTGGTCGCGTTCGTCGTGGCTGCCGCTACCGATATTACACAAGCTGCTGGCGTTTATTGTGCGAATTGGCATAGTAGCCATTTCGCTCATATCTGGGTGAGTAGTAAACCGAAGGCGAGAAGCTGTGAGGAGATCGCTGATTTGTAAAACAGTTGACCGTCATTCGCTCCATCTCTGTCGTTATGGCCTTCGTTCGATTGTTACGCTCCCATTAACTACCTAACCGTTAGTAACACTACTATAGCGACGTCATAATCCTATATTAGCTCCGACGCGAGCCCTAATATAATACTAAAGGTCATGAACTTTATAGGGCCTAAGGGCTTCGTTAACTTATCCATAATTATAACTACCGTCGGTATATAATTAATCTAAAATATACTTATCTTAACGAGTATTTCGCGAATAATATAATAGTTAAAATTAATATACTTAATAGTAGAGTAATTAATAGGGTTAGTTACTATTTTAATAATTATCTAATTATTAGTTATAAATTAAATAATTTTTATATCTTTCTAGATATATCCTATTTCTATTAATAGGGGTACTAGGAGTCTTAACTCTATAATAGTATTTACCTCGCCGATATACTCTACTTCTATAATTAACCTAGCGATAATTTTTTAACGTTTTATTAACTAGCTAATAAATTTATTCTATAAGAAATAAATATATCTTAAAGTAGAATACCTAGTATCTAGATAATCTCTTTAGAACGAATTTATAAATTTTATTAATAACTCTTTAGTTCCTTCTTTAGGGTTATAGTATAGTCCTAGTTTAATTATTCTAGTTAAATAATTAATAATCCTTTTAAATATAATATTATAGGTAGAAAATAGTACTTTTAAATAATAATTATAGATATTAACTATATATACGATATTAGGGCGAGTTATAGTAATAAATTATTATAGATACCCGATTAGTTTCCTAAACCCTTCTAAATCTTCTTTATTAATAATATAATTATTAATAATTACTTTTAATTAAATTAACGGATTTATAAAAGTCTTCTACCTTCTATAGTACTCTATATTAAACTTAGTTAATATTTTATTAATATAACTAGCCTAGTTTATATAAATAATACGGTTTTAATAACTTCGTTTAATCTTTATATTAAGATAATATAATATCTCGTTTAAATCCTTAATACGGAAACGTGTACTTAGTTATTCTTTTAATTATTCTATTAATACTATCGTTAGAGTAAAAATAAATAGATCGTTGATATAGAGACTAATTATAGAGTTATTTTTATAAACGAATATTAAATAGTCCTTTTTAACCCGTATAAAACCGATAGTTTTAAAGAATTCCCTAAGAGTTATATACTACTCTCGGGGTATTTATTTAAGACTATATAAAATCTTTTTAAATAAATAAACTATATTATCTTTCTAGAAACTATAAAGTTATTTTATATAAATTATATTATTAAATAGGGCCTCTAGGAATACGATAATAATATTAATATAATGGATTTCTCGATTAAATTTCGCACTAAGTACTAAAAGTAATTTCTATAATTATGACTTTAATACTCTTAAATACGTCTCGTTAAATTTAATATCTTTAATTTATTAGAATTCTTTTACGACCTAGCGCGCTTTATATCGAGTAATATTATTAGTTAAATCTATTTTAATAAATAAGACCTAACGGTTTAGTAGAACCTTTTTATTATTAAATATTAATATTAAATCTTAAGTCTATTAAACTTTATAAGAATTAAATTCTTCTTAGAGTATCGTTAATTATTATTCTTTATCTAGGTTATTTAGAGCCTTATAGATAATTATAGGAATATTAGAGATTAAATTAATATTTATTTTAATAACGCGTATAGCGAAACCTCGCCTAATATTCTACGTTTTATTACCGACGTTTTTACTATATATTTTACTCTTAACGGGCTTAACCTTCTTCTAAGGGTTATTTATAATAACGTAGTTCTACGACTTTTTATATATAGGACGTAGGGTTATTTTACCTTTATCGATAAAGAATTCTTTAATCTTATAACTATCGTCCGATATTTTATCTTTATTTTCTAATAATTTATTTAAGAAGGTATATTATTTTTCTTTATTCTCACTTAATTATTTAAGATCGACGACTTTATCGAATATTATATAGGCTGAAACAATTATCTTTTTACTATTTTATAGGCGGAATTTATTAATACTATTATAATTTATAAAATAGTATTTAATACTTTTATTATCGAGTTTCTTTTTATTAAGATCTTTATTATAATAGTATATAATATATCCGAATATACGAAGGTATCCTATAAAGGGCCTATTATTTATTAACGCCTTATATAGAGTTATAGTACTAAGATTCTTAATCGGGCTACGGTTACGGTAGTATATAACTATTTTAATAACTTTACCCTATAGGGTTTTCGGAAACTTAGAGTTAAATAAAATACTTTTTATATATTTAAATAACGTACGGATATATCGTTCTAATACTCTATTCTAATTAAGGTTATATATAATAATAAAAATCTAGTTAACTCTATATTTAGCGAATAACGCCTATATTTTTCTATTTATATTTTTATTAATATTATTACTTTTAAAGTACTAAATAAGCCTTCTAGTATTCTTAATATACTCGAAGTAAAGGCCTATTATATTAACTATATCTAACTTCTTCGTAAATAAATAAATAATTAGTTCGTTAATAACGTTATTGAGTAGAATAAATATATATCGTTTACCCTCTAGTATATATATAATATAACTACTACCGGCGATATCGGTATATATTAACTCGCTTTAATTAATAGCTCTTTTTATCCGGTCGGATCGCCTAGATATATAAACGATAATACGGTATTAATACCCTATAATATATAATTTATACTTTTTAATAAATAGTTCTAGGGCCTAAAGTAATATAACTTTCTAAATATTTATTCCTTCTAATATATACGCTAGCCTTTTAATATTATTTATATTTAAATAATAAAGCCTCCTATATTATTAAATTTATAATCCGGATTTAACTAAAGGGCTAGTAATTATAAAAAATAAAAGAAGAGAATCTACCCTAGTTTTAAACGTAGATAAGGATTTTCTTAAATTAAGCGAGTATTTAGTTTTAATACGGGTTCTAGATAAATAAAACTCTCTCTATTTATTTAGGATATTTATTCTCTTATTAACTACCTAAAATTTATAATTATTCCGCTCTAGCGTTCTTAACGATAAGAGATTATATTCTATATCGGGAATATAATATATATTAACGAGATCTAACTCTTTATATTTATTATTAATAAATAAATTAAGAATAATAGTTCTAATATTATAAAGCCTATATTAAGATCTATTCTTAATAGTTACGAATTTATATCTCTTCTCTTTATATATAGCCTTATCGAATAAGGAGAAGTTATATATAATATAAATATCTATAACCGAGTTTATCTAGAAAGTATTATCTTTATTATCGTCTAATATTTTAGTTTTATTTATATAATTAGAAATAAGTACTTTTTTAATTTATTTAACCCTAGTAGACTTCTTATCTAAACCGTTAATATAGTTTTTAATTAAGAGGTACTATTTACTTTTATATACTTTTTAATCTTCGGGCCTTTTATTTTTATAAAGATAATAATAATTTTCTATAAAATAATACCCTCTATAGCCCTCGTAATTCTTTTTTTCTTTATACGGCTTATTATTAAATCTATTTTTTTAATAATTTCTACTATTTTTACCCTTCTTATAACTAGGATTTACGGAGTTATTCCTAGATCCTAATCTATAGTTAGAAATATTACGATTTCCACTCTTATTATTTCTATATTTATTCTACTTTCTTAATATTAAAGTTTTTAAATTCTATCGACGATTATTATATTCTAAGAGTTTATTAAGTATATTATTTAAAATAAATATCGTCTTATCTCTTTTAACTAGACTCTATATATTAATGATATATATATATATTTTAGAGTTAATTCCTACCCTAAAATATAATACTAGTATTTAATTAAGTAATAGAGTTCCTATATTAATAAATTTTTTTTAATATATCTTTATATAATTCCTATAATCTAGTAAAGACTTAAAGTTATCCTAGTCTTTACGAGTAATTTAATATATATATAAATCGATAGTCTACGCGTTAGAATACTCGAATAATTAGTATAAAATATTTATCACTTTCGTATTATTCGTAACACTAGCGATATAGGTCTTTAGGTTTAGTTTTAGGTTAAATAAAATATAATTATATATCGTTTTATAATTATTCTTTTATTCGTTTAATTTTTTTTAATATATTTTTTTAGTTACTTTATACTCCTTCTTCTCTTCCGGTATAATAAATATAATTTTATATAATCTCTCTTTAATATCTCGGTAGATAGTTATTTTAGTTAACGGATCTAGGGCGATAAAATATTAATATTTATCTTTATTAATAATATACCCCTAGACTTTCTTAACTTTTAAAACGATAATAATATCGATTTTCTATAACTCCTAATTACTTTTACTCTTTAATTTAGAGATTTTTATATTACTATTACTTTTTATTATACCTAAAGATAATATAAATAAAGAGTAGTTAATATTAGGGATTTTAGGGATTTTACTTTTAAAGTAATAGTATAAAAAGTATAAAATACCGTTATTTTCTTAACGGCTTTCTAGCTCGCCTTAGGAATATACTAAATAAACTATATAATAAGTACGTTATGTACCGAGCTTATAACCCGTTAGTAATATCCATAAATATGGTTCTTTTATATATTGATGTAGTTTATTAAGGAGTAGTATCTATAGTAATTGCCAGCTATATATTATCTCAAGGGGTTTGCCCTAGCCCTAAGCCAAGACCTGCTTAGTAAGCCAGGCTGAGCGGGAATGGTAGTTGCAATCCAACGTAGCATTGAAAAGACATCTCATCTGTGCGATCCATGACAGAAACAGAATAGGTGTCTCTAGTTTCTGGATGGAACGATGGTCGCGATGGCGGTGCAATCGTGTCAGAATTTGAATACGGTATGTGGACGAATTTTTCGCCGGCTCAGGCGAGGCTTACGGTCGGGGCCGCCCTCTAGACCACGTTTGGGGCTGTTTGATGCATCGACTCCAACGCCACTCCGAAAAACTTCTATCCAACTCCTACTCTTCCACAGCTACGCTGCTAAATCCACTCCTCAATAGCTAGTATGCTTTGTGCTACTAAGCTGTCATTTGGAAATATAAGGATTATCAGAACTGTTCAACAAATGATACCATTGTCTCCTCCCCACGTGTATGCCATCAAAGGTAGGTGAATGTAGTCAATACTATGTCGTCTTCTGATTCATATACGACTGTAGTCTTGGATGGTATTCTCTCTTGCTGTCGCATGTCTTCTATAACAGTGCCGGCTGCTCTTTTCTATAATCCAGACCTTGCCAGTCTGCCAGCCTTATCAAACTCTCTTTAGTCCTTTCGAGCCTTGCTAAATTGTTTAACCCTCACTCGACCTGTGGAGGTCTGGTACTTGTTCAGTATGCCTTTACAGTCCATGCAAAAATTCTTGAACATGAAGTGCTCCACCCCAAGCGAGAACCAGCCGTACCAATTCCAACCATTACGGGTACACCTCAAAAGGCCCAACACCTAAAGCCCCGACAAGTCTCTTGCACCGGCGCTGAGTGCGTCTTGATTGAAGCTTTGGCAAGCATCTCTCCTGGGACCACGGCATCCGTCGCTCCAACAACAACATTCTCATCAGGTTCTTCCGCAGCGTCAACTGGAGCTTCACCCAGCTGCTCTCTGTTGTAAGAACTAAGCGATTCAGTAGAAAGATTGCAGTGAGTCAGCTAATAGCCGTTCCCTGTAGCTCGGATCCCAACTACAACGGAACACCCGTGTGCCAATGTGATAATGGCGGCTCTTATGCTCAACTCAAGCAAGGGACAACACCAGCTTCGGTATTCAACCCATATGGCTACACGGTCTATCCATAAACAACGCAAACTGCGAATGTATCCGAGTGCGAGTTCGATGGACCCGCAGATTGTTCTGCTGCTTCACAATTCGATGTGCAGTCGATCATCGAACAAGCACAACAGAATTATGCCGCTCAAGGACTGGCCAATTGCAGTGATCTGACGTACCACATCAGCAACCAAAAACCGGTGGCTCTTTCTAATGGTGGCACATGCGGCGACATCCTCAACATCACGCTTCACATGGCCTGGTCGTGGAGCCAGTATGGGAGTGTGTACTCTAGTAACAACATTGGCTTCGCTAATTGCTTCCATGAAATGGCGCCCCGCCATAATGCTCTGAACTGCTCTGACTTGAGAGGAAATGCATGCTGCCTAATACCCAACTACGCTGGTTTCACTAACGCTGACAACAAGACCTTGGACTTCTATGTGGCATGGAACATGAATGACTTCCAGCAGTGGTCAGTTGTGTACTATACAGCAATGTTCGATGGAGGTTTTCTCGCCGGCACCCAAGTCTGGAACACCACGATTTCATTTGAACATCTCAAAAGCGCAGACGTAAAAGTCGAAGTGTTGCTAGCAGTATTGACCCTTGCACTAGGACTGATCAGCCCCAGCGGTTGGGCAGCCAAGATCCAGGCGACGCTGCGTCGACGAAACAGGCCTCGAATGTCTCCTTCCGCAACCAAGTACCCGTTAAATACCTTTTACGTGCCACACAACAATCGCCAGGGTTCGCTCACAACCATGAACCCACAGGCAACCTCGACGACGCAACCATGGCATCGGACCGAATTCAAGGACAACCAGGATAATACATTACCGCGCTTGGAGCCGTTATAGAAGAAGCCGCAGTCAATGTGCCCGATAACCTGACCGCATTCGCAGAATAGCTCGGCAACGGATACTTCTTCAACGAGTCGCCGGCCCTCAACGGTATAGTAAACAACATCCAAGTAGCTCTAGACACCTGCATGCTATCCCAATCCTGCAAGACAACAACATCTCCATGGCGCGCGAAGTAAGCACAGATCCGTACCAACTTCAAATCAACGCTACTGGGAAACTTCTCCCATCGACTTCGGACGTGGAAACGGCTATAAAAACTACAGCATCTGCGGCAAATGGTGGCACGATTGCATAACCAACATCGCCTACTCCCTCTACACCCAAAGGGGTATTTGGGGTGGTAATTGTTCATCGGGGCGACTTGTGAATCAGAGGAGAGGATTTGAATTGTGCTTTCTTTAATGCTGGGATCTCGGCTGGTCTTTGATTTCTTTCTTTGAATGCAATCACGACTACGAGTATACTATGGGGTTGGAAAGGGTATATAGACGCAGAAAACCGTTCGGAAGTCTAGCATCCAATTCGCCAACGAAAAGCATTTTATTTAGCTAGAAGGTTGAATATCGATTTCTATATTTCTAGATGCATGATTGTGTCCGGGTACACTAGCATCAGCATTTCAGCCTGGTGGCTCGACGGAACCTTGGGCGTTCGCAGAAATCCATCAAGTTCAAAACCTGATCAGCGCTGCTCCTCCCTCCACGGCCTCGACGTCTGTGTACTTGTTCTTGATGCTTGGGAGGCCGGACAAACGCCTCGGGCATCAGTGATGAGCTCTGTCGTGCTCCTCGTTGCTGGATGTTCAATAACGATTTATGCGTGGTCCCAACCGAAAGAGTGTATGCTGATATAAGAGCGCCTCACGACGTGCTGAATCTTTGTCTAAGCCTTGTATCGAATAAAAGCACACGCATGTTTCAATGGTCAGAGCTTGATGGCTGAATCAGCATACGCACTCGCGACTTCGATTTTACAGATATTCAATAACACTCGAGCACGCCGATACCTTACAGAAGCGAAGCTTATGTATTTGGCATAGAAAACGTGAGCTCATTTAATTTTATACGCATAGCGGTATCTTCATTCGCAAGTTGATTTCTGGAAGACCCAAAGTAGCCCTCAACGTTCTTTTTCTGTCTCCAATACCTCCAAGAACCCTCCTACGAGGTGCACACTTCCTGTCACAAGAACCATGACTGCCTCATGCTCGCCTCTTGCTATATCTCTACACCAGCCCACGGCCTCCTCAATGCTGCCTCTCACCTCCACCTTGGTGTCGCTGTCAATACTCCGCCACGATTCTGCCAGCCCTCTTTGCACTTCTAAGCCTTGCACAGCCGTTGCACTGGTGTTCATGCTCATGAGATCAGGCCTATATCCGGCTTCTTTGAAAGTGACATTGGTACAAAAGACTGCGTGTGTAAATGGGCGCTCCTCTTGCAAAGCAGCTGCAAGTGTGCGGTGGAGAGCTTTAGCCAAGGCGTTGGCATCGCGGGTCTGTTGATTGAAAAGGAGGATGCGTGTGCGCCTGGCACCTGATCCTGTGGTCGATGGGATCTGGGAAGCGAACCATGACCCAGCCACCTCGATGCTCTCAAGCGTATGGCCGCCGTCGATGTACCACGAAATATGCTTTTCATGACGCGTCTCACATCGTCCTGGCCAGCGGACCTGTTCGAGACCTTGAACGAATTCGCGGGGAAGGGCAGACGAGGGAGCAGGCATCGGGTGGCCAAGTGCAATCAAGTGTTGCCGAGCAATGGCGATAGCGAGGCTGGCGTTCATAGCCTGGAAGTCAGCTGCGAGGCCAAGCTTGATTTTTGCGAGCTCTGGGTGGCGGTCAACCAATTCAAGGGAAGTGCCAATTTCCTCAGCACGATTTACAAGGACTTCCAGAGCGCTTTTGGGCTGGGGTACCGTGTAGCAAAGAGCGTTCCTCTTCATTATACCGCCTTTATGCCACGCTATGTCCTCGATCGTGTTGCCAAGCATGGCGGTATGATCGATACCCAGACTTGAGATGCCAGTCACTGTAGGTCGGATAAGGATATTTGTGCTGTCGTACTCCCCGCCTATGCCGCATTCAATTATGGCTGTGTCGACACCTTCCCGCTTGTACGCGTGATAAGCCATGAGGGTCAAGAAGCGAAAGTAGACTGGTTTTGCAGTAGTATCTGTGGGTTCGCCCTTTGTCCTTGCGGTATCCTCAAGGCGGTCCCAAATCTCGAAGAAGTACTTGGCAAAGGCTTCTTCAGAGAGAGGCTCATTGTTGATCTGTATGCGCTCACGGACGAATCGCAGATGGGGCGATGTATAAAGGCCAATTTTCTTAAATAGTGGCGTTGATTGATTGGCATATGGCAAGTATTGGGTCAAGATTGAAGATATAAACGCGCTTGTTGAGCCTTTGCCCTTGGTTCCAGCAATGTGGATGGCGTTCAGGTCATTGAGATCAGACGGCTGCGTAGTGTCTCAGCGGGTTACCTTTCGGGTCATCGCCGCCAGAAGAGGCTCACACCTCGTATCCTATCCTGCGGCACCATTCAATCATTTCAGGTATGGCATTTTTGTTCATGCTCCGCCCGGATTTGCGGATGGCGTCGACGGTGGCAAAATTGCTTTGCAGTGTATTGAGGGCCCCGACAGCGTCCTGAGCCGCGCTGTCAGCAAGCTGTGTTGCACTGGAATGGTAAAAGCTGACCTACGGCGTAGGAGCGAACCATCATCCCTGCGGTGGTGGAATAGAGTTTTGTATGGTGGAAAGGGAAAGGGTTTGTGACCCATGGTCGGGGCATCAAGGCATCGCTAATTCTTCCTGCAAATAAAGATCGAGAGCTGTATTAATGAATGCCATGAGTTCTAAAAGACTTTGAGAATTTAACCTTCACCCGGGCAAACCGACGGTCTACGATTAAGATCAATGTATTAGGCTTAGTACGACTTGGCGCTGTAGATCCGAACATTAGAACTTCTCTCTATAATTTATTATTTTATAAAGAAACGGCTGCTCTACAGGCTTAAATTTATATATATAATATACTCTAATAAGCTTAGAGTATCTTTTATATATAGAAACTTTTTTAATATCTCTATTTATCAGGGAGATATAGAGATCTTCTTAATTATCGTAGATCCTAAGCTAAATCTTCGTATCTAAAAAATCTACGTAAATACTACGAATTTTAAATATATTTTCGGTTTTTTCGAAGAACCTTCGCCTAAAAAAATCTTATGTTTATCCTCGCTTAAACTGTCGGTTTACGCGGAAGATACTACTTTCTCGTCCCACTAAAATTATTAATTTTAGGTAAGAAGTCTAGTTCTTAGATATAAACCGACGGTTTTAGGTAGTAAACCGACGGTTTTTATCCTTAGGAAATTTTTATCTTTATATCTTCGATATTTACGAGGATTATATTTACGCTAGTACTTGTCCGCGCTTAAACCGTCGGTCTACCCCAAGAATCAGAGACGTCTTATTCGGATTCCGAGCATTCGGAGCAAAAAGTAGCCGCGTTTCACGCGCGCTCGATTGATATTTCCAAGTAGTATACTTTTCTCTACAGATCTCTTAAAGATCTTGTTAAGTAACGCAGACTACGGCCCAAATTCTTACCTTAGACTATTTCAAGTGCTCTGAGTCTTACCAACCCTTTACTAAATGAACCAGCTCGTCTACTCCAAGTACGTCGCACATGTGGGCTGCTGTTATCCTTTCCTCCAGCTCTTAACCGGTTCTTAGCTCTCATTCAGGCCGAGGAACGGCACTAAGGGTCCAGGTATTTACAGGTTATGAATCAGCTTTGCCTCAATTTGGTGACCATCTCTGCGTATCTTGTCTGATTGTGAAAGATACATTTCTGGAGCAACAACCAAATCAATCAGCAACAAGTTCGCAAGACTTGCTTGTACTTGATCAGGATGAGAAAGATCGAATTCAAAGGATCGTAAACTAGGCACGGAGCGAGCGCGTGGATACAGTCCAATATTTCAGCCCCAAGGTAATACGTATATATTTATATTCCGTTACGATACAAATCTTCCAACATCCAAACGCCGATTCTCATGTTCAGATCTTAGCGACTCCCATAAGCTGACCCAACCGCCGTGCGTGTGCGCGCCTCTTGCGTGTAAGGCTTCTTGCGATGTCCATGTTTCGGCTTTCTAGAGCATCCAACGCAACTTTCTCCACCTCGTTATCATCTCGCTTAGTATACGAAGAAGAGGGCGCGCTACCACTGACAGTGCAGTCTATAGTTGAGGGTCCGTCGAATTTCGGATCCAAGCCATCGTACTGCCAGATATAACAGGTATTTATTGCCGGCTGGAAGAAAGCGCCAACATCGGTGATAGCCGCGGTATAACCATTTGGATTCTTGCAGAAGCCGTCTTGAACGGTGCCGGGGCATGGGTTGTTGTTCTTCCATAGGTTTTGGGTCGAGTTAAGCCCGATGGTTGCAGCACCAGGAAGAGTGCATTGAACAGATAAGCTGTAGCCGTCGACGAGACTGACATCGCAGTTGCCTTGCCCAGCGGTGGGAAAGAAGCACTCCAGTTTCGTGTTACCCGCACTGGGGTTTGCAGAGCTTCCAATAAACATAGCGCCACCAGCGCCGTCGTTAGGTGCAAAGCATTGACTGGCTGTAGATGCGTCACCAGAGCCACTCCACGGGTTGGCATTCGTCCAATACCAGGCTGGAGTTCCCGGGGCGGTCGTGAAGTTGATGCACCACCCACCGCTTACAGGAGTTGAGGACGAGCTTGATGGTGATGGTGGAGCAACCGTTGTAGCCGTCGCAGAGCCGACTGGTGCTGGAGCAACAGAGCGGGTGGGTGCTGGAGCAACAGAGTGGGTGGCTGCTGGAGCGACAGAGCTGGTGGGTGCTGGAGCAACAGAGCTGGTGGGTGCTGGAGCAACAGAGTTGGTGGGTGCTGGAGCAACAAAGCTGGTGGGTGCTGGAGCTGCGGGTGTCGCGGTTGTTGTGATAGGTCCCGCTGGTCCATGGCCATAATGAGTGTTGATTCCTCCATCTCCTCCTGGTTGTACTACAGCTGGTCTGTTCACTCCATACCTTGCGGAGGCGCTGCTAAAGCTTGCCAGAATAACGAGCAGTACCGAGAGGAAGTTGGTCTCCTGCATTTCGACGAGACGGTGTCTCGGAGAAGAAGATAGGGTAGAACTCTGTGCTTGAGACAGGGGTTGGCTCCAGGCCAAAAAGTAAAGAAATGAGTGAATGGAACGGTCCTCGACTTGTAGGAACGGATGAGCAACGATTCGGAGATGTCTGATTCTGAACGCGGAAGAATGCGAGAACCGGACTACTTTAAGAGATATCATACGAAAACCATTGCGGCGTTCCGTCCCTAATCTTTGGGAAAACTTTCTCTGCACCGAATATGGGGCTTCTCCGCACTGTGTTGACGCATCAAAATGATCGAAACCAACGATACTGTCGCAGACGGAAATCATGGTTGGACGATGAGACGGACTATCTAAGAGTTGCAGATTTGTGGATTATGCTTGGGAAGTTTAGGATGTCTCGAGACCTCAATGGCCACCGCTTTTATTACTCAAATCGTACAAGCTCCTCAGAGAATGCTACCTGAGAGCATCATGCTGAACAGGGGACGTCCTTTACATCCGAGACAGATGGTAAAGTTCCTGGTCGAATTACGTTACGTGGATATCGGCCAAAACGGGAACGTTACGTGCCGCAGCCGTGGGTCGCATGCAAGGTCCAGCCGTGGGTGAAGACATGGTACAATACAATATACGGAGTACTGTACTATAAAATCTGTTTCACATAAATCTTGGTGGAGACAGCCGAGCTCGCCAGTCTTATTCCATGAGGATTGGTGGAATGGTCGACTGGTGTGCGCTTGCGATGGTGCGACATTTGTGTCCCCCCCTGTGAAACGGTTTTGTACCCCGTTCCAACAGTCGTTCCTCTGTATCCTGTTCACCCCGCAAGCATTATGATTATCTCTAGCTGGGAAAATTCGTCTTCGCAGGTGCACTGGTATAGCGTTATGATTGCGACTTTGCCTCAGGTAGAAGAAACTGGTAATCTCAGCCTTCCGACCATATCCTTCACGTGTAGCTACAGATGGTAACGACGATCTCGATACGAGCATTCTGTCGGGGCTTCTGCGCACGCTTCGAAAGCTCCTCGCTTCTGCGCGCTCAAGCTCATGCGCAAGACATCACAAGCTTACATATTTTCAAAGGCGGAACAGCTTGTCACAGGCACAATTTGGATTATTATACTTCTCCTATTGTAGCGTGGATGAAGATGGTGGGCCGTCATGCGGTGGCAACAGAATTGTTCCTGGAAGTAGTAAAGCCATCAAAAGTTCTGGATGCTGACCAGGCTGTTTGATGCGGGAGTACCTGTTTCACTCGACGACTGTGCCCCATCGGGACCTTTGAAGACACCCTTTAGTGGCGCGGAATGTTGGTGACGGCATAGGTAGACTGTTGTCTTTGGCAACCTCCACCACTGTCCGAGCGCTTTCGATTCTTGTTCGTTACTAACAGGTATTGTCATGGGAATCTTTTCTCGGATGTCTCTCACTTTGAGAAGACAATTGGCAAAAGAGAACAGTTTCAGACCTAAGCGTGAACGGTAGTCTTCTGCAACATCTAACAGTTATATGAAGGCCTTGCATACAGTGAAGCAACGTGTAGAAACACAAGGCTCGCTAGGCGCAAATTTTTAGAATGAATGAGACTGCAAAGCGAAAGAGCCGGCCGGGTGAGCAAAAAGGGTCGCTAACTGCAGTTGAAAGACCCTAGATCTTGTTAGTGATCAGAACATGACAGTCGATCCGCAGTATCGTCTTCTCTATTCCTAGTCCCTTGTAGTCTCACTCGCAGACCCATCAGCGGGTTCGACATCCCCGTAATCATGACCGGCCCTGTCCTCAAGTTCCAGTCCTTATCGACCGTATATTTCTTGCCCTGCCATAGCCTTGCCATCACTCCACGTATCTCCATTTGCCAATTCAGGTAATTACGAAAAACGATCATCGGTCGAAGAGAATAATCGCCAGAGGCTCGACCTGGAGTGTTACGAGTTCCTACAGGGAGATTACGGAACCTAAAGGCAGCTGTCAGTGGCCACCGAGCCGAAATAGTAAAGGAATGCGAGGTAAAACATACCACTGCATAGTTCTCGCATCGTCCACAGGCAGCCATTGCTTTTTTTTGTAGTGACAAACTGGCCCATACTCGCCCGGCTGTTTGGGTCATTGAGATCGGCTTGCCAATTTTTGAGAGAGTGAGTGACACGAAGCGCAAGAAGAGATGAAGTTGTTGGCTATCATCATGGCAGAATTAGCAAAAACGCATGATCACGGGTGCCATTATCGACAGGGGCCGTTCAACCTCTCGTTCCATCCCCAGCTAGGTCTCTTACCATGAAGACTCTTCCGTATTTTGTCCGCCCTTGTGTTGATCCAGGACTCGGTCGGCGGCTTTGCGCCCTTGTCGTACGCCCCTTCCGTAGGCAGGGGATCGTTTCCCCACATTAGGCCGACCGGTATGACGCGATCCCATGGCTCTGGTGGAATAGTCTTGTTGGTAGAATTCCTGAGGATGTTCCGTTAGGGATACATCACATCAACATTCCGAGTACTTACATTAACATTGGGTCTTTTGTTGTCTCCATCGTACATGAATGTACGGAAAACCCATCCAATAGGAGCTGGTCGTCTTGGACCGCGAAATCAACTTGCATCAATCGTAAATCCGTTGCAGAATCATTCGCGGTCCTGCAGTGAATGGTGGCGTTGGATCGAGCTTTTGAGCAATAACCTGGTGATAACACTTAGAGAAGTCTGAACAATAAAATCAATGGAGAATTCACAGCACGCAAGAACGGACGTCTTTCAGGGACTGACTTCTGCGTCCGTTGCATCTGTGAGAAGTAGCTTGTGGAAATTAGATAGACCATCATGCATGGCCGTGAGTTTGGGGGAAGCCTACCTTGAAGACGCAAGTACCTCCGGGAAATTTTTGGTCGATTGACCTCTGGGATTGCTTGAATCCCTCCAGACCTGTCCGAATACGGACGCACCTGCTCTAAATATGAACAGATTGACATGTTCCCGGAAAGCACATCCTACCTGTCGAGTTGTAATACCCACAAGCCCAATTCTGTAAGAATCTGTTCTAGATGATAGAAAACCCCTAGGGAGGAGTTGCGGACTCGTAGGTCAAGCCATTGATTGGCTCTCAGTCCCTGCCGAGCCATGGGATAGTTCCAGATCTAGTTCTAGTATAAAGTCCCCTGATTGGCTACAACAACAAGCGACACGCATGATGGTGTCTGTCACACTAGCTGAAAATATGCAATTCAGAGGAGCAAAAGTGGTCAAGGATTAGAAATGATAGCAACAGTACTATCAAGTATGGCCTTACTCTTCAGAACTCTGTGTGGCCCGAGGCGCCCTATGGCAGATTCGAATAACATTCGCATCAAAGTACTGGGGACTCACAGATCTCATCCTGCCAAATAGTGATGTAGTGGATGTTCGGTCTGTTCCATGCACATTGCTCAAATTTCGAGATAGCTTAGCTATTGGCCCATGAAATCAAAAACACACCTATGCCTTTGCTTTTTCGAGAGACGCAAACACTGCAAAAAAACACAAAAAACGCTGTTTCCGAATCCGGGAATCGAACCCGGGGCTGTCCGGGCCGTCAAAGACATGAAAGCGGACGATGTTAACCCCTACACCAATTCGGAGGGTGAAAGCAAAAACATTATTCAAATATATAGCAAAAAACTTTGGCCTTCCGAATGCTGCGGTGTAAATCGCATCCCTAGGACAATGTTCGAGGGTTAATCTATCGTCGTCTAATATGCGATACGATGCGTGAGGGGCTTTGCGTTTGGAAAAGTTAATTTTGTGCCCTCCAAGTTCATTACGACCTCTGCGTTCGTTTTGATTCTATCTCTCAAAGTAGATTGAGAGTGACGGGACGTCCCAAAAGTAACGAACATAAGAGCGCCAATCAATGCCCCAAATAATCTCCATAGTCCCAGAGCAAGCCCCAACGCCGACTCCAGGGTAGCTCAATATCCGCAGTATCGAGACAGCTCTTCCACTCTACTAAGGATATTCGCTCTTCGCAAGAGCCGATTACACCTTGATATTCGAGCTATACCACCGCAGCCTTGCAAATCTTCTAACAGTTGCACGCGCCAGCACCCTGGGTACCAGGTGTCTCAGGTCTCAGATCAACCCCTTGCCTCGGGTTCGCCCTCATATTCCTCGCTCCAGCTTGCTCCAAAGGCAACTTTCGTGCGATGGCCGTGAAAAGCTCCCGGACATTCTCTGCCGTCTTCGCCGAGGTCTCAAAGAACAAAAGGCCGGCCTCCCTCGCGTACGCCCCTGCATCTGAAGTCGTGATTGCACGCTTGTCTGGATGTTCCGCCACCAAATCTGCCTTATTGCCTGCAAGAGCAATGATAATGTTCTCGTTTGCTTGTCTCTGTAATTCTTTTACCCAGGCCTTTGCCTTGTCTAATGACGACTACTGTCCTATTAGCTGCCGTCGGATGGATCAGGACTGGATTTCGTACTGCTTGGGTGACATCGTAGACAACAACTGCACAGTTGGCATTTCTGTAATACATGGGAGCGAGAGATTTGTAACGTTCTTGTCCGGCTGTGTCCCATATTTCAAACTTTACAGTGGTGGTGTCGTCGAGGGAGATGGTTTGTGTGAGAAAGGCGGCGCCGATGGTGGATTCTCTATAGTCATCAAATTGATCCTGCGAGAATATTTAGCGTTGGTCTCACGCATGAATTTGCCGCCGCAACAATATTGGCAAGATGCGTGGTACTGACTTTGACAAATCTGAGGACTAAGGAGCTCTAGAGACGGGTTAGCATTCGAGCTCACTGAATTCGCAGGTGTCGAGAGTGTTCACCTTTCCGACAGCAGATTCTCCTTGCCTTGATGTTAGTAAAGGAAGTCATGTTAGGAGTCGAGCGACATGATGAACCAACCTAGTAAGACAAGTTTGAATTGAGCAAAGCGAGCTCCTGGCCGGCCGCCAGAGGATACCCGGGAGGTCATGGTTGACTCGATGTGAAGGTAGATACGGAAGCCAGGACAGAGTGGTAGAAGAGGGTTTTCAAAGCAGGCGGTAATCGTAGTCGAGAGACAAAGATGGTGAGGTTGGTGGTCTTTGATGTGCAGGAACCGTTGGTGCCTTGGCGGCATCAAATGACGATACCTGTAGTGCCGTAGGGCTGAATCTTGGCCGAGCTACAACAAGCTTAAGCTTTCTATTCTCCCAAACACTCCGCGATTGCCCATGGCGGTACGATAGCGCTTTTGTGACCAGTGGACAGAGCAGGTATCGTATTACTACCGCCAAACCTCCAACACGCGACGGGGGTACGATGATGCGCCACATGGTCCCATTCCGGGACATTAACGTCCACGCATCGGCGTCTCACTATGCCTTCACGTCGCCTTCCGCAGGGGCAGCTGCAGCGCAAACCTTGGTGGTCGAACGCCCATCGGGGGATCTCAGACTGAACGATGGTCCGCTCTTAGGGGCTAAACGAGTCTCAAGCATTGCGGGCATATTGGGCATGATCAACCTGAGACTAGGTGACGAGCATTCTTTCTGTTGCAATAGAGGTACTACTTACACAGTCAGACAAATACATAATAGTAATAACGAAAGCACAGCCAATGGGTCGTCTGAAAGGTCACATGGTCTACAAGGTCATCGCTACAGAATTTCTACCACTTCGCGAGCGGGCTCTCCACGACTCTGACGAGGATACCTACCTCACTCTTCTGAAAACGCTTTTGAAGACTGGCCCTATGTACTTCTCATACTCCTTCGACATCACCAACAGCTTCCAACGGCAAGCACAGTCGGATCTCCGTCTACCATTGTGGAGGCGAGCGGATGACCGCTTCTTCTGGAACAAATTCGTTCAGTCAGACCTGATCGACCTCTCAAATGGTGCGACAAGTGCTTCTGGTCTTCGTGGAGGACAGCAGTACGGAGCAGATCCATTCATCCTACCCGTCATGTTTGGAATGCTAAGGATAACGCAAACCCGCATCAAATCAACACCATTGACTTTTACACTAATCACGAGACGATCGAGACATAGGGCAGGGACAAGATATCTCACCCGAGGTATTGACGATCAAGGACATGTTGCAAACTTTAACGAGACAGAGCAGATTGTCGTACTGAATGATGATGAGTTTGGCGGCTTGGGAGGTTTCGCCAGCGGAGAAGATATGCAGAACGGCAAGCTGGGAGGAAATGACCGCAACGAAACCCAAGTCATGTCTTACGTACAGACAAGAGGTAGCATACCGGTTTACTGGGCGGAAGTCAATACATTGAAATACACTCCAAGCCTCCAAGTGCGCGGGATCGAGACAGCAGTTGATGCGGCCCGGCAGCATTTCGACGAACAAATAAGACTCTACGGCGACAATTACCTGGTCAATCTGGTCAATCAAAAAGGACGAGAAGATCGCGTGAAAAAGGCATATGAGCAGATGGTGCGAATACTGGTCTCTTCTCCCAATGAAGCAACTCAAGCAGACTACGTGACGGACGAAAAAATACATGTGGTGGAAGCGAGCCATAGGAATCAGCAATACGACCGGCTGCACTACGTCTACTTTGATTTTCACAACGAAACCAAAGGCTTGAAATGGCATCGTGCGCAGCTACTGCTTGACCAATTGAAACAAGGCTTAGTGAAGGGTCAATACTTTCGTGGAATGAACATGCCTACCGACATGAACGGTCAGCTTGAGATGCGGAACCAGCAGTCAGCAGTAGTGAGGACGAATTGTATGGATTGCTTGGATCGGACGAATGTTGTGCAAACTATGCTGGCGAGGTGGACGCTGACACGACAGCTGACCGATGTTGGTGTTCTGAAGTCGGGAGAGTCCGCGGATGATGACAAGGCTTTCCGAGACCTTTTTCGAAACATTTGGGCAGACAATGCGGATGTCGTTTCAAGGTCTTACTCGGGCACTGGGGCTTTGAAGACTGACTTCACGAGGACAGGCGAGAGGACGAGAGCAGGCATGGTCCAAGATCTGAACAACTCTATTACTCGCTATGTCAAGAACAATTTTGGAGACGGCCCACGACAGGATGCTTTCGACCTCTTCCTTGGAGCTTACCTACCTTCTACTTCAATCAGTGATACCAACCTCATCTTCAAAGATCGAAGGCCGGCCTTGATCCAAGCTATACCATACTTGCTTGCTGCAAGCTTCTTTTTAGTCATAGTCACCTCATTGACTCGGACTCGACCCGAAACGACTGTTTGGCCTCTGCGTGTATTTTCCTTATTATGGATGATCATTGGGAGTTGGTGCGCGCATTTTATTTGGACCCATGGCATGCTTTATGTGAGTAATCTTCATGTTGTCCGCATGCGGCACATCTAATGTGGCTTGGATAACAGGTAAACTGGCCCAAGCTCAACACGCCTCGTTGGGCTCAAGAAGGCTATCAAGATACTATGAGCAGTGTCTTGAAACACAGAGTGATTGGCAATCTCGTCGCGGGACGCGAGCGCGGCTCTAGCAATGTTCGGCTTGGTCATCTTGAAGAGGGCAAGAAGAGGATTCAATAAATAGGAGCCTTGTGTGCTTGATATGCATGATCTACCCTACGAAGCTGTCGCCGCGATGCAAACCCTGTTTTGCTTTAGCTACAAAACACGAAGAGCTGTTGTTGGGAACCCAGCAATGCGGCCAAAATCACACGCTCGGTGGACCTCTCAAGTAGTTCTTAGAAGAGTTTTCGATACTAGATCAGGAACACGGGTTAAAAGGTAAGAAGTCGCCTCAAGTCCCTATCGGGGAGGAGCAAGGTAGAAAGAATATCAAGGCAATTGATGCTACTTTTTCAAATGATTGCAATGTAGAAAGTACTGTAAATAAAGCCCTCCGTAAAGTACCTAAAGTCGCATTAGGACCTCCACACTAGTGTGCAAGTTAAATTATCAAACCTTTCCTTGGCAATACTTTGAAGCAATTCCCACCACACGATAAAGGCGAAGGCTCTTTCGGATAAAAATTTCCTAGCGCTGTGAAGCCTCCACACCTGTACGCACAATGGCACCGCACCAGAGGCTTCATTCATACCACCACCGCCCTAGAAATCGAGACGCTGGTTGAACACCTCTTGCTCAACCCCAACCAGTATCAGCACCTCCAAAAATAAAGTATGGATGAAGCCTCCACTCACTCCCCTTCTGAAGAAGAACTCGAATCATCAGCAGGCTCGGAGACGTTTCAATCCGCGCAACGTCTGCAAGAGCTAGATCACAGAGAAGCTGAAGAATTGGCCTCGGAGGATGACGAGCTATCTGATGCGCCTAGCATCACAGACGCTACGGGCGTGAAAATGACAAATTTTGGGGGTCGAGGCACCTCTGCCAGCAAGGAAAATGACGCCGCGGAGGCCACAATATACAAGGAAGGCTATAGCGCCCCAGCTGAGGAAACCTCGGCCTCTCCACCTCTCCCATCGCGGCCCAACAAGTATCATGGCCCTGCTTCTACATGGCGCAATTGGACTGCTCCTGAGCGAGATCTCGCAGCAAGCTTGGATAAATTGAGAGCGAAAGAGTTGAACGTTCATCTCTATAATGCGTTCAAATTGAAACGAAGAGCTGGGGACCATCCAGCCCAACAAGACTGCGGTGATGAAGAGTATGCTGCAAAGGAGGCTACATGGACTCCACCAAAGGTCTGGACTGCTTGGCCTTTACCACCTGACGTCGTACCAAGGGAAGAAGACGGGAGGCAATGGGAGGAGGAGGAGACTTTCTCCAAGCCTAGTCGTCTTAGGCCCAACAAACCAAGCGAGACTTTGAGAGAGCTTCTGGTGGCTCAAGTGCTTCGAAAGGCTAAGTGGAGGCTTAATGCAAGAGAGTGGGGGGAAGAGGATAAGGGGGCTACCAACTTGGCGCCAGCGATCATGGCGGATGATGAGCGAGCTACGGAGATTCTACGGTCTACGATTCAGCATGTTTTGACGAAGCTGGATGGATTACTCATGGGACTGCACCATGCTAGAAGCGCTTGTTTGTCAATTAACGAGGACACAGAGGAGAGCGATTTGGAGAGTCGAGAAAGGAACGGATTGATGTCGACAGGCAGGGGCCGGAAGAGGAGGCGCAAAATATCCGCGACCAATACTGACTTTTCAGCAAGCTCCAAGATGCTTCTAATGACCGACTCGGATGACCCTATGAGCGGTAAGAGCACTTCAAACTCCAGGCATTGTGCTAAGCGCCCTGGGTCCTACTCACGCAACTCCTCGAAGACACTCCAAAAACGTAAAGTACGTCTCGGTCTACGCGATTGGAGTGATGTTCTTGGCACTGCTTCTGTGACTGGCTGGGATTCAGGAATTGTGGAGAAAGCTGCTGCTCGATGTTCGGCTCTTTTCGGAGAAGGCATGTCATTCAGGACCTTGGAGGAAGCGGAAAGTGAAAGCTACGCGGAAACTACTTATCTACGGGGCGTTTCCACCCCTAGAATTGCGAGAAAGGAGGGGCAGACAGTGAATACGAAAAAGATCGATCTGATTGGGAATCTGGAGAAGGAGAACGTGACGTCTAATGGAGTGCATATCGATGGGTTTTTAAGGCCTATTGAGGGGAAGAAGTCGTGGAAGTACGGTAGTGAAGGGGGGAAGCGCCGGGGGCGGCCACACAAACCAAAGAAGTGAAGGTGATCTAAGCCAAGCTGAAGGGACATATGGAATCTCAAGTGAAGGACATTGCTTTCACAGCTCGACTTCGCCACCTTGAAAGGTCTCCTCATTCAATCTCACTAGGCTATACCCCTCCACCTCTTTTCTCCCCTCTCTAACCCGTTTGCCTTGACTTTCTTACACCGAAGACAAGCCATCATCTTACCTATCGCTCGCCCAAAACGACCATTGTGTCAGTCAAAACACACCCTTTTTCTTTCTTTGCAAAGCACCTCAAAACCTTTCGATCGAAGTGGGTCGACTCTCAAACCCTCAAAAAACCCCTTCCTCGCCACGCTTCTCAGTCCAAAACCCTTACGGCTCACATTCACCTGACTGTGCAAGCCTCTACGGAAATACCATCTAACCCCTCACATTCTCGGGACTCAAAATTAAGAACCTTACTTCGACGATTTCACCGGCGCTTTCTCAACTGTCACGGCCGTGACATCACCTCTCCAGCATCATACATTTTTTCCCACCAAAGTCGAGTAGGCGACCTCTCCTTGCTTGATACTTCAGTCTCTCCGATTCACCAGGTCTATTACTGCAACAATGGCAAGCAGCAGCTGCTGGCCCAATCGTGCCCATGTCCCCTCCAGCAATGAGCATCGGATCACTATTGACCTCAATGAGAATAGTGACGCTGATAGCGATGATACCATGCTTGGCGATGAGTACGAGGAGGAGCTCGTGGAAGCACTACCAGAGGTCCGGCTCAATGTACCAATTCAAGACCCTAATATCAAACAGATACCCTTCTTCAAATCTGACAGCGGGCACCTCAAACCTGGAAAGACCGTGGAGCTTCGAGATAAAGATTTTCTTCAGATTACTGCAATTTTGCAGCACCAGGTCACAACAGAGGTCACCTTGCAAGGGGTTCGATTTCGACGAAACCTGTACTTGAATGGGCTGGTAGAGCGCAAATTGAATGAAGTCACAATGATCCTCGTCTTCAATCAGAACGACTCACGGAACATGCTCACCCAAAGTATCGTTGCTATCGGGCTCCATGAAGTCTTGAAGGTTCGTGAGCTAATAAAGACCAATCGCCCATTTCCGGCCCTGAGCTTTCGCGAGACAGAACCGAGCATCACGAAATTCGGAGGAACGGACTACACTATGGCACACGGTCGGCTCGTGTGTCGCTATAAGCAGCTCTTAATCAGCAAGAATGAAGGCTTCCTGCAAATGTTGAGAGCAACAGAGGCGGATACTGGATGCAGTTGGAGCGACGATCGAATGAGGCGAAGCTTCCGCAGGGAGACGCAGAAGGGTGGTTGTAGTACAGGTTGGTCGACTGGTGAGAAAGATTTTGACCGCAATGCACGAGCAAAGTGCAAGAATATCACCCTACTGCATTTCCACCGTCACGATTCCGTTGATACAAACCAAACCAAACGCTACACCTTTGGCGATGGCTTCTGCGGAGGTGGAGGAGCCTCCTGTGGCGCAAAAGCTGCCGGCCTTTACGTGGACTGGGGTTTCGACTTTAATCCTAGTGCTATCGACACCTACAAACGCAACTTTTGGGGCGCTCGATGTGAGAATACCGCAGCACATATTTTTGCAACGATCATCACAGAAGACTTCAAAGTTGATATCCTCCATCTATCACCACCGTGCCAAACCTTTTCCCCGATGCACGTGCACCATGGCAAAGATGATGAAATGAACGAAGCAACCTTCTTTGCGGTTGAAGAAATAATTCGAAAAGTTCAACCTCGCATCGTGACCTTGGAGGAAACCTTTGGGCTCACTGGAACGCCTGAAAAACTTACCTGGTTCTATGCACTTATCCAGGTGTTTACAAAACTTGGTTTTAGTGTGCGGTGGAAAGTATTTGATCTGCGTATATTTGGTTTACCCCAGCCCCGGAGGAGGCTATTTGTGATGGCTTCATGGTAAGTCTTTTTTTGCTTCTGTACTGATAATCTGCTGACAACCGTGCTAGTCCTGGAGAGCCTCTGCCGGACTGGCCTGAGCCCACACACTGTGCAGCTGCTGATCTTCCTCGCACTCCCCATCTCTTACCGTTCTCTAGCGTCAACGACGCCATCGGTAATATCCCCCCGGGTTTCCCACTACACAACCCAGACCAGGTCATGAGGCGCGACGCGATTCCATATGACGGCGACCTACCTCTCAGAAATACAATCACTACTCAAGGAATTATGAGCTATCATCCCTCGGGAAAACGAAACTTTACGACACGCGAGCTAGCATGCCTACAGGGGGTTCCATTCGAACACCAGTTTGGCCCTTCGGGAACCCGCAAGCAAATTGGGAACATGGTGCCGCCTATTGTAGCAAAGATCTTCTTCGAGCACATCAAGCATGCTTTGCTAAAGGAAGACGGACTGAGATGATCAGCACATGACTCGTGGTATGACGGTGCAATTTGGGGTGGGACAATTTGGGATCACAGCGTGGAGAAAGCGACGGCTGGTGGGAGGGCTACGCCTGGCGCAATGGGCTCTCAGTCCCAAGTCGAAGCGATAGTGATTTAAAAAATCATTACAAGAGATAGCGCCAACTCACTCATTGACCATGATTGACAATATTAGAATTGTAAACCTAGCAAAAATCTATGGTAATTGATTGCCTTCAATTAGAATTCGCTTGAGTACGAAGTTTATGCTAGAGGCGCCGAAATTCTAGCTTCTTCGTGCAACACTCAAGTCTCAAGTCCCACCAAACGCTGCTCTGTGCTGGCACTGAATGGGGGAAGCTTTTCAGCCTCAAGGGAATCAGGGAGAGCAGGGCCATCGATTGCTTCCCTATCTTAGCGTGCCCATCTTCCCGCTTGAAGCCTTGTCGTCTCAGTCGAACGCCCAATAATCTTTAGGCGCTAGAATAGGGATCACCCCGGACGGCTCTCGTTGACAAAGTAAGGTATTTTGGTGAGGGCGTGGGTCTTTCATTGATTTCAATTGCTTCTTCTTACACTCAGCCACCTCTTCCTCAGAGATCATCCCTTCCTAGTCCACCTCTTCCTCAGCTTTGAGACATCAGTAGGCTTTGCAGCCCTTGGTCCAACCAAAGCAACTATGTCAACAACACGTGCTGAGCTTGCGGAGCTCCCAGAGGGGGTATTTTCGCTACTGGATACGGACCTCTACAAGCTGACCATGCAATGTGCGATACTGAAATATCTCCCAGACGTTCGTGAGTGTTGCTGTCTTTTGAGGCGAAATTCTGGCTTACCATATGCAGAGGTTACCTATGCCTTTACGAACCGGACGCCCGACATGCGATTGAATCGCACAGCCTATCATTGGATTGAGAAACAGATTCGAAGTATGTGCTTCGAATGCCGCATGTCATGATTACACTACTGATATTCGTCAATAGAACTGGCTAATGTTCAGGTATCTCTCGAAGAGCTTCTGTACCTCCAGAAGACCTGTACCTACTTTAACCATGATTACCTCCGATTCCTCAGCTCTTTCCGGCTGGAACCCTCGAAAGAAGTAAAGGTCGCATGGACACCCATCAAAGATACGGGCAGCGCAGATGATGTTGGAGACATACACCTCGACGTAGGTGGCTTATGGTTACACACAATCCTCTACGAGATCCCATTGCTCGCTTTGACTAGCGAAGCCTATTTCAAGTTCTGTGACAAAGACTGGAAACACGACGGGCAAGAAGAGAAAGCATACGACAAGGGGGTTAGCTTACTGGAGCATGATTGCATGTTCTCGGAGTTTGGCACACGGCGGAGGAGAGACTACAAGACGCATGACATGGTCATGCAAGGCTTGACCAGGGCTGCGAACACCGCAAAAGAGAAGAAATGGAAGGGAAAGCTGACGGGTACAAGCAACGTTCATTTCGCCATTAAGTACGGCATCCCGCCAGTCGGCACAGTGGCACATGAGTGGTTCATGGGTATTGCGTCTGTGACAAACGACTACGAGCATGCAAATGAGACCGCTTTGAGATACTGGGTTGGCTGCTTTGGCGAAGGAGTGCTGGGTATAGCACTGACAGACACATTCGGCACGGCCACCTTCCTAAAAGCCTTCAAGAAGTCGCTGCCCACAGCAGCGGAAGCAGAGATGAACACTGTGGCCACGCAACTACCCGAAGCAGCGCTTCCTGCACACGCTCAGGCGGATGGCGTCGTCGATGTCAAATCTACAAGGAATTCACCCTTGCTGGATGGTACGACAAACGGAGATAGGCCACGCTCGTATGCGCAGACTTTCACTGGTGTCCGTCAAGACTCTGGAAGCCCTTTGGAGTTTGTCACATTGATGAAACATTTCTACGAGAGCGAGGGTATTACGGAGAAGAAGACGATAGTATTCTCCGATTCGTTGAATGTGGAGCGCTGCTTTGAATACAAGGAAGCCGCAGAGAACGCCGGTTTCTTACCGACTTTCGGCATTGGCACCTTTCTTACCAGTGAGTATTGACTAACTGGTCTGTTTTATTCGCAGTAGCTGACCATCGCAGATGATTTTATCCATATGTCTAATGGGAAAAAGTCGGTCCCCCTCAATATCGTTATCAAGATCTCCTCCGCATCAGGCCGTCATGCAATTAAGATCAGTGACAACGTTGGCAAGAACACTGGGGACGCGGAGACTGTCCAGAAAGTCAAGTCTACACTAGGGTACGTTGAAAAGCAGTGGGCTGCGGGTGATGAGAAGACTCGATGGGGAACCGAAGGGCAGGAAGTTACATAGGCTTCCGTGCAGGAGTGATAGAATCAGCAGGGTCTGAAATGGGTATGCACGGATTGCTCTGGGCCAACGGGACCAACGATTGCATGTGGTTATGACGATACGCATATAGATGGGGATTCGAGAGGCTGCAAAGCTGAATCAAAGGCACCGATATGGCATGCTACCCAAATCTGACCGTTGGTTCTCGTGGCGTGAGCCCTACATCTCTCCATTAAAGTTTAAGGTATGAGGCTTCGAAAATGAGCGGATTGACTACCAATCAGAGCAAGCTCAAGCTATCAATAGGTGTACTTCATATCTGAGGTTGCGCTCTTTTCTAGGCTTCAAAATTTGAACCGCTAAGGTACTCCATTTCTTCACGAGGATCCATGTAGGTACTCACATGAGAACATAGGAAGTATTAAGAATAGAGAGGCGCTGGGCTGAGCAGGCAGACGTCAATGTATCTCCGTTTTAGTACACAACACTAAATGGTCGAAGTAGGCTGTACAAGGCAAGTTCAACATTAAGTCCACAAGCCTCTGCACTCGTAAGACCCCTCAGACCATCACTAGCACATAACGAATCAGAATATCTGAGAGAGCAAGACTGCCACGACTGTTCATGCAAGAGAAGAGGGAGTAGGGAGTCTAGCCCGAGTGGGAAAAAGCTGAGCTTAGTAATCCATCGTACCAAACTTTGAGACATGTTGGACACAGCGAGGCAGCTCACTCACCGTCAAAATTTTCCAGTTCTTCCATTCTCCCATCAGGCATCCATTCGTAGCACCCTTTACTTCATATTCTACTTCTTCCAGTCACTTCTATTTCCTCCCATTATTGTCTTCGAGCTCTCTCGCTGCGATTCGATTCAAGGTCTGAGGCATTAGGGGCAAGGGTATCCAAGCGCTGCAATGGCTGTAAGCAATATCCCTATGCATTCGAGTCTTTCGCTATCCTCAGACATTTCATGTCAATTCCTGGGCGATACCAGCTCGCCGGTTCTAGGAGAGCAGAAGCTGACCTCGGTGCCTCTATATCCAGCAGTACGGCGGTTACAGCAATGGAGGTGGAGGCGGTCATGGCCAGAGCAATCCATACGAGCAGACAGAAAATCGCTACGACCAAGAAGCTGGGAATCCATATGCCCAGCAAGCGGCCAACCCTTATGCGCAGCAACCCGGTGCACCAACAGGTGGCTACGGCGGTCGACAGCAACAGGGGGGCTACGGTCAGGCACAGACTGCACATGGAGGTGGCTACAGTAAGCTCAACAAGATTCGTGCCATGCGAGCAGCAAAGTGATGTTTTACAGTTGGGGGGAACGACGTAGAGATGGCACCTATGAACGGTGCGGCACAACGAGATCCTAATGCCATACTGAACGAGTGCCGAGACATTGACCGCGGCATTGACTCTATTCAAAGGAATCTTGAACGTCTTCGTTTCCTTCAGCAACGCGCCATCGATGACCCAGACGCAAGCCAGGGTACACAAACTAACCGGGAGCTCGACTCGTTGAGCTCGGACACAATGACCCTCTACCGAAGCTTTGCTGCACGGATCAAGGCTATCAAGCAACAAAAAGAGTCAGGAGACCCGAGGAACAAGCCTCAGGTTGGTTTGGTGGACCGCAAGCTGAAGACCGCCATCAATGAATACCAGCAAGTCGATCGAGACTTCAGGCACAAGCTGTCAGCGCAGATGGAGAGGCAATACCGCATTGTCCGACCAGAGGCTAGTGATCAGGAGGTCCAAGAGGCTATTCAGGATACATCCAACAACCAAGTATTTAGTCAAGCTGTACGTAGCTCACCGCTTATCGGTTGTTCATATACTAACAAGCCGGGTAGCTACAATCTCAAAATCGACGTGGCCAATCACAATCTGCACTACGCGCTGTCCAAGGTAGACACGAAGCCATTCAGAAAATTGAGCGACAGATGATCGAGCTTGCACAATTATTCCAAGACATGGAAGCCGCAGTTGTTCAACAGGAGCCCGCCATCGAGAACATTGATACCAAGGCCGAAGACACTGTGGTGAATATGAACAAAGGAAACGAGCAACTCGATCAGGCCGTTGTCAAGGCACGATCTGCCAGGAGAAAGAAGTGGATCTGCCTCGGCATAGTCAGTAAGTTGGCAATTTCATCACATTCAGACCTAGAGCCGAGTGTCTCTAATTGCCCACAGTCCTTATTATCCTCATTATCGCCGCTGTCGTGGCCATCGCGGTGGTGGTCACCAACCGTCGTAATCACTAACTGCTTGTAGTCCTCATCATCCTCGTCATCGTGGCCATCGTGGTTATCGTGGTGGAGGTGCTCAAGAAAAAGTGATCGGCCTATTGCTCCAGAGCATTCGTTATCGAGATGGTTTCATTGGCATACTGGCTTCTTTCCTTATCGTCTATCACCCCTGGCCATCGAGCCGTGCTATCTTTTAGCTGGAAGCTACACTTCAAAGGGAGGGTTGGATTGTTGCTTCGCATACCCTTTGTCGCCTCTACTTCGAAAAATTTGCAGGCGTTGTTGTGTATTATCCTACGGGCATATGTAGGATAAAGCGTTGTAATAGAATGGCAAAAAGGGGAGTTTATCAGATCACTTGAACCAAAGGAACAGCCGAGAAGATGCTCGGCATCAGAGGTCCATGTCTTGAATCTAACCTAGCTGTAGGCGAGCTCATAGAGAGCTTTGATATCTGCACTTCAAAGATCGCAAATGCCTCACATCTGGCTCGAGACCCTTGGTGGACCCTGAATCTGTAGTAGCGGTCCAATCCCGCTGTCAGGAACGCCTACTTCGTATCTCGCGCAAGAGAGTCTACACAACCTCATCCTTCTATTGTATTTTCCTATCCCTTTAGCATTCTCGTAAATCTTCTACAAAGCGTCCAAGATGTCGCTGCTACGATGGTAGGCTCTCAAACCCCTCTGCCGATATCCAACGAATTTGGGAACGACTATTGACTTGAGCGCCGTGCAGGTACCAGGTGCGACTCGCTCAGCGGCCCCTCCTCACCCAGTCTATCACTACCGCTGTCAGTGCCTCAAACATTACCACCTACAGCTTCCCGAAGCTCTGACTCTATGATCAGGTCCTTTTTGCAACTGGAGATGTAATGGCACAACAAGCCGTCGAGAAAGTCGGTGCAGAAAAGCACAACTTCGCTCGAACAGGACGAATGGCTCTTTACGGCGGTGGTATGCTACCTATAGCCCCGTTCGAAAGCCCCCCAAAAAGGCGAGCAGGCGAGCTGACCGTTCTCCCCCAGTCATATTCGGCCCAGCAGCAACAACCTGGTTCGCCTTCCTCGCACGCCGTATAAACTTCCCCAACCGCCCTAATCTCACAATCGCCGCGCGCGTCCTGACAGACCAGACCGTCTTCGCATCCACAAATCTCTTTTGCTTCTTATCGAGTATGGCGTTGATGGAAGGGACGAGTCCGAAGGATAAGCTACAGGCGAGCTATCGGACGGCGCTAGAGAAGAATTGGATGCTTTGGCCGGCGGTGCAGGCGGTGAATTTCAAATTCGTGCCATTGGAGCATAGAGTGCTTGTTGTGAATGTTGTTAGTTTGGGTGAGTGTAATCAAACATGGGGAGGGAAGGGAGTGAGGGCTTTGTGGATGTTGGCTAACTTGTGATTGTAGGGTGGAATTGCTACTTGAGCTACATCAACAGTCAGGGTGGTTCTAGGGAGGCAGCGAAGGACAAGGAATGAGGCGATGACTTGATGATACCCTGCATTGCGTTCTATAGACGTCCAGCGTGTTTGTTTTTTTGGCTGGTAGAGCCACATTGCTCGCCATCCGCTTAAATTCAGCGTGGTCTACTACATCAACCCTTCAAATCCTACAAATCTAAGTCGCCGTCAATCACCACAGTATCAACTGAACGGCTCCCTCCAATTGCAGAACGTAGCAATGTGTCCGTTCCCGTCAACATGATTACGATAATACTCTCGAGTCCCGCTGAGAGGGACTTCTCGGTCGACACTCTCGCTGACAACCTTGTAGGGGATATTAGAGATTGATCGACTGACGGACAGCCCCAGGCCGTAGTCCAATGGACCATTTCAATCACCATGGTTACTATGGAGGGCTGCTTCTCGGCCAGATCCCTTCAACTTTGTTCTGTTTTTGCCTTGTGCTGACAAGGACTTGGGGAAAGGTCAAATTGCTATGCGACGGCTTCTCGTAAAGTCAGCGTTATGGAAACTCTTAAGACCGAACAATACAATCGTGCGTTCTTGCTGCTGATATTGACGGCCTTTTGGATTCCGCGGCTCTTGCAACTTCTGTTTCATAATTCTTGAAGGCTTTTGCGAGTTCAGGGCATTCTTTGTTGGGCTTTGTAGATGGAAGCGGATCAACGAGTGTTTTCAGTGATTTAAGGCGAATTTGAGTGGAATTGCACTATGTACATGCAAGTAGGTTCATTGCACTAATTGGTACGCGTAAATGTTGGACCCTGGTGATGTAAAAGACTGGAACTCGGTGATGTTACGGTCACAACTTCTGAATCTCGAAGATGTCTGAGCTAACTAAGTATTGATCGATGTGTTGCTAGCTGGACACCGGAATGGTTCAAGCAAGTACTATAATGACTGATGCAGTGCTTGCAGAGCTATTTGGCTTCCTGGGACTAATCGGAAAGGCCGAGATTCTTCAGTAAAGTGAAAGATGGCCTGATGAAATCTCGTATGTCTTGCTTTCATGTCCCTGCCTGCCAGCCACTGCTAATATAGTCCGGAGCCCTCAATAATCTCCGAGATATGTGTTCAGACTCCTCTGCGTCAAGATTCGGATGTGTCTAGCATGTCAGCAAGTGGGAGCAGAGAACCTTTCGCGTAGCTCCTTGAGCTATTGCAGGATCATCGATATCTTGGTAAAAGTTTTACAACCTGGCGGTCAGGAGCTCGGAAGTACTGACGCCATCGCTTCAAATCCTAGAAAGGTACTGCTACTTCAGAGTCTGTCTCAAGCATATCCGAGATGATGGCCTCAAGTTCTGCAGGAAAATAATTGCCTGTGGACGCTTTCGCTGACCATCTGGGACAGCAAGCAGGTCAGTCAGCGAATAAGCGAAGATCACTTCTGCGCAGGGAAAACAAGAGAGCAACATACCGCAGAATCGCCATCGCCATGCCATTAGGCCGGGCTTCTACATTGGTCAAAGCCTTGCGACCGTCACTCATTTCTGCCAGATACTGACCGGGTTTTGACCCGCGATAATAGATGAGTCTAGCCACTATGGTAGTTAGCTCCACAGAAGTTTTCCTGAGGCAGTGTGGTATTGGCTTACAATTAAAGTCAATGATAGTCATTAGGGCCTCAGAGACTTCTGCTCGATACTGTCTGGCGGCTTTTGCGAGCTCCATGAACGCGGGCCCATCTTGCTTTGAAGATGGGTTGGCAGCCATCAATGTGGCTGGAGAGGTCGAGTGGGACATGGATTTGATTTTGGATGCGATAATTAACGGGAAGTTATATGAAGACTGAAGTTGTTGAGTTTGATGTTGACAAAGATCTTAGCGGTGGATTGGGCTAGAAGTAATGGTGGATGCTGGTGTGTCCATGAATGACATCGTTCACAAAAGTGCTGATCAAAAGTGTTGATGGCCAGAGATGGGGTGACCCAGACAGAAAACACTAATGGTAGTGACTGATTTCTCGCTCTTAACCAGCAAGCATTGCTGGCATAGCCCCATGGCTCTCCCCGACCAGTCCAAGTCTGTCCAAGATAGCTCAGAACATCCATTCAGTGCCTCCATCAGTCTTTGAAGGGTATGTATCAGCCCAACACGGCTGTAAGGTGCCTGTTCCGGGCATACCGACAAGCATAGCCTCGAGACTTTCTCATCATACAAATGGTCTAGTGTTGAGCGTGGGCTAGGGAATGTCCCTGCTGATACTGGCTCTTTTGGTATTATACCCACACCTTATGCATGGATGACTTATCTCAGCTGGCGCGGCCCCAACAGCGCTTTTTAGAGGCTGAGGTACGCTGTTACGAATGATTCGCATGCGCATACGCACTAGTCGGAAAGCAAACCCTCGTGTTTCTTGAATTAAGTACCGTCGCTCTACCCAGACCAGTGAATTCGAGCGTACGCTGCCTGGAGGATTTTTCGCCGTTTCGATGTAATCCTTCAGCCTTGCAGGTTTGAATTTGCGGCCCTTGTCTTAGCTATGTCGCAGGTTCGAAACCCCGAGTTTGGGGCAATTTTCACTGTAGCATTTTCACAATTCAACGATACCATTCAATGACCAAAAAGAACCTTTCTTTCCCATTCAATCTTTTGCACGTTCTGGAACCTCGGATGAGCTTTGATATCTCTGAGACTCGTTCCTGCAGATTCTTGAAAGTTCTTCCGGCAGGAGCGAGCAATGACCCGCACCAGTTTCATAACTCACGCACGCAAAATGACCGCTCGAGAGTCGATAGATAGGACCTTACCACTCTCGAAATGTAGCGCTAACCATGGCTGCAATTTCTGCCAACAAGAATTTATGAATTACAGCCTTTGCTGTCCATCTAGCACGCGCGATCTGTTTAGCCAAAATAACGTCGTACCATTGTTAGAACAACACTAACGCAGGCGCTTCGGGAACGACTTGCTGAACAACATCCATCTCGTACTACAATTGAATTTATCTGATCGGTATAGGATTACAGACTGTCATAAAGGAACAGCATTAATCAGTATTGTCTTTGTTCGACTAAGTCAAAAGAGATCTAGCATCCACAAGAGAGGAAAGCGGGAAGACTTCTGAGATCAGCATATACTCCGCGTCAACAGATCAGATCTCGAGCCTCTTTTCTGGCTGCAGGTGCCACATGCAGCAGCTCTGATCTGTCAGATTTAGTTAGGGACTTGCGACCTTTGGCGACATAGAGCTGTGATTGGACTGGTATTTGCAGTTTTCCATGCTGTACCTGGGCCGTAAGATGATGTAGATTACTCACTTTAAGTTCAATGCACGTTAAGGATTGTCAATAGAGCACGACGGATAAGACAGGTGTTTGGAAATCGATTGATATGATGTTTACCTATGGACAGAGCTGAATAGATATTCTTCGTGGAACAAATCTAGAAATGCAAATCACACCTCGTGTAACAGCTTTGAGCTGTGATAGCGGTCCTTTGGATGCAGCCTCGTTGGCTCTTGGTTATTTGAGCTCCAATTATTCAGTAAAGAGTACAGATCTACCTGTCTTCGCGATCAAGTTCCGATACGTGCTCCAAATTCCAGGGCTCAGTCTCAATGTATACCCGTGAAAGTAGCCAATGCGGGTGGTCCTTGGCTCGATGTTTCCGACGTCTCCCTGTGATCATCTTGGCATTTGATACTACAAGAAAGTATCAGGGGCTGAAAGCGAAAGTAGGTATCGCGGTCTCTAGCCGAGTCGTAATATTGGTGAGTCTGGTGTGTCTAGTCGAGCAGCATGCGCTCGATGATCGATACTATTTCCGCTGGCAAAGCACTGGGGTGTTAGAATACCCTTAGATGTTGGAGTACGATCAGCTGTATTCATTAGCACCAAAATATCAGAGCGTCTTACATTTGAAGAGGTCGGAGTAAGTCACTGCAGCAGTCCGGTGGCTACAGTATAGTAGACTACAGTGTGCACAGCCAATTCTGCTTGCTCCTGCATATCTGTCCATAAGCTACAATGGTCGGTATCAGTCAAGTACCAGTAATTCATCCTGCAAAGAGTGGAACCATCGGGTCATACAGCTTTTCGTGAGTATCCAAACAACTGCGAGTGAAGGTAACGTATGGTCGGTCTCGGCACATGGATGTTGGCGGAGATCTGACTCCTTTCCTGAGAGGATTTCACAATGCCATGGAAGTCTAGAAGTTCATAAGGACGGATTTCTGGTCGCGAGGGTGTTTGCCATCCTTTGTTAATGAGTATTGGTCTATCTTGTTTGAGATGAAGCTTGGAAAAACGATGGGGAACGTGGGCCGATTGTAAGAATTAAGGGATAAGCCAAGCAATTGATGCAATGCTTTAGCGCTTCGCTTGTTCCATCGTCGTACAAGCATCAGTCAGGTCTCAAAGTTCTACACTGCTGAAAAGGATAACATTGTCCAATGATCGGCATTGTGCACTGCATTCAGCCTTGCGTGGAGGCGGCTCGGGCGGGTAGAATGGCTTGGCAAGGTCGGAGCCAGAAAGTCCGACCACTTTTTCGAACATACTCTTGTCTCTCAAAGCATGTTTCACGACACATCATCCGAGACTCGACACTCCTGGCTATCAGTCTCATAAAACTTCGGGCGAGCTGTGCTCTTACCTCAAATCCGTTAACGCATCACCCGCTTCTCAGTCCCGCAGAGAGGCTAACTAGCGTTCACCCCAATCTCACAACGCTCCTTCTCTCTCCCATTTCCCGCCCCCCTTCTTCCTCTTCTCAAGATGGCGACAGTGGACACTGTACCTACAACAATCAAGCCAATCTCACCAGTACCTCTCGACACCATCCCCATCTCACCAGACAAGTCAAATACGGACTCAGCCATGGCCTCAGAGGACAGCTCCAAGACTGCCGCTGATACAGCAAAGACAAGCAACGACTCCGTCACGGTCTTCCACGATTCAGAGAATTTCAACGTCAAGCATCCATTAATGAATGAATGGACGCTATGGTTCACTAAGCCCCCTAGCGGAAAGGTAGGCTGGGCACATATTCAGGCGTTTTGCAGGCCGTGAGCTGACACCTTCACGCAGGGTGACAATTGGAATGACCTTCTCAAGGAGGTCGTAACATTCGATTCTGTGGAGGAATTTTGGGGTGTCTACGTGAGTCTACTTCCTCCTCTAAGCCACGATGAGCAGTCACGGCTAACCCGCGCTTCGTGTCAGAACAACATCACCCCCACATCCGAGCTCGCCCTTAAGTCTGGTAAAGACATCCGCCATCTCTAGCACGTACGTTGTTGCTGACCAAACCCAGACTACCACCTGTTCAAGCGTGGCGTGCGCCCGGAATGGGAGGACCCGCAGAACAAGCATGGCGGTATGCGCACTCATGCCTCTGCGTCCCATACACTACTGATCCTCACACTGCGTTGCAGGCAAATGGTCATATCAATTCAAGGACAAGCGAAGCGCCCCCATTGATGATTTATGGCTTCACGTCATGCTAGCTGCGATCGGCGAAACCCTCGAGACCAATGCAGACGACGGCGAGGTAATGGGCGTGGTGGTCAATGTTCGCAAGGGCTTCTACCGTATCGGTCTCTGGACAAAGACTGTCGGAAAGAGCGTGCCAGGTGGCGGAGAAGGTGATGTCGCCGGTGGCAAGGGTCGTAGCCCAGAGAAGAGCAAGGATGTGCTGATGGGTCTCGGACACAAATTCAAGGATGTGCTGAAGCTCAAAGATGCTGAGGTGGTCGAGTTCTCAGGGCATACCGAGAGCGCACATTCTGGGAGCACAAGGGCGAAGGCAAAGTTCACGGTGTGATGCACCCATCTAGATACGAGGTGTGGCATGATTGGGCGGAGCATGGTGTTTATGATGCATTTGATTAGCTGGCAGACCGCCATTGAAAAAGAGATCTGGGCGCTCTGGCTCCTCTTACGATAGATGATACCATGCTTAGAAATATGACCTTCCAAAGTACCCTACAAAGTTGGCTAATCGTGATAGCTTTTCCATAATCTCAACAAACCCCCAGGTCTATCTCTACAATGCCGATCAAAGTCCACAATGAGACACGTTCACTGATAACACAGCGGGTTATCAATATTTTCCACTTCTGTACGTGAGAAGGAGTTAGATGTGCTGTCCTCCAGCACTACGCTGGATCCGATGGAGGCAATGGAATATCTGATAGAAAGATCTCTGAGAGCTTTTTAAAATCACAACTCGTTATCCTTACTATCTCGATCAATTAGCATAGGCTGTGCAGAACTATGGTCTTGTTCTCGAAAACTGAGGAGATCTGCTTATATTTGATGATTAGCAAATAAGGGTCTTGAGGCGTGCCTGACATTCACATCTTTCTACAATGCCAGCACCTGGTGCTACCCTACTGCTATATTGCCTATATTTTTGCAGTTAAGTTTAAGATGGCTCGGACACCAGTACCCCAAACGCATCTGTTCTAAGTGTACCCGCTCTAAAACGCAAGACACGGGCTCACCCATTTTTTATCATCTTGAAATTCAACCGCCCTTTTCATTTCCTATCACTCTTGCCGATTCGGCAAGTGATGTTTTCAAGCAACGGCCTCTGTGCCGATTGGGAACTTTGCGACCTCCCCGAAGAAGCGTTGGCGGGTGGGTATGGGCTATATCATTTGCGGAGGGTCGATGGATGATATTGGATTGGTCATGGCCTACAGACGCAGAGGATGTGAAGGTATTCAGGGAACTGAGTTTCAGACCATTAATGACTGTCTTAAGAACGAATGAAGGTCATGGCAAGAAGCGATGGAAAGACTGGATAGACGATGGTTCCACCAGGAAGGAAAGAATCGACGAAGAACAGGATGGAAATGTTCACTCATTTCTGGCGGGATAGGGATGTTCCAACAAAGACTACGCGTTGTTTCAAAACCTTCTACCTCTGATTAGATTCTGCTGCCGTTCAGCATTGCGCCTGTCTCCTTGCTACAACAAACATGAACCCCAGTCAAAGGCTGAAGGATGAATTTGGGTTGAAGCTCGTGTCTTATTCTCGTATTGGTGCAGGCTCGTTAAAAGTTAATTGATCATTATAGGAATTGCATTGGCGTCTATTGCGCGAATGCCTGCCCCTTTCTACCCTCGATTTTTCTCCGTTTTGCCCTCAGTTTCTCGGCCTCCGTGTCCTTTTTATTATTACTAAATAGCATCTTGTCCACTAGCTTCCTCTTCTTGCGACCCATCATCATCTTCCTCCGCTCGAGCTTTTCCTCTTCTGCCTTTTTCCCCGCTCTATTCTTCGCGGCTGCGCCTGTCTTGTGCTTCAGAATCCCCTTGAGTGGCGTCCCATTGGCTTTGGTGGCCTCAGAGAAGGTCAAGCCTGCAGCTTCAGCTTCCAATTCGCGCTGGTGAAGGGTAGCTTCATCTTCGGGCTCAGAGTCACCGGCGTCGTCGAACCCTGCGAAGGAGGACGTGGCAGAGGTGGCGGATTCGGCGGAGTTAGAGTCGGACTCGCTGCCTGCGATGTCCATGCCGTTATCATCGAGAGGGTCGGTATCTGCAGGAGTAGATTTCGATGCAGGGATGGGAAGGCCGTCCTCAATATCGTCATCCTCTTCCTCTTCAAGATCGGCATCAAATTTCTCAGCCTCTTCTGCCTCGCCCTCTCTCTCCTGTTCAGCTAGTGGTGCGGTGGGATCATAAGCGCCCTTGGTAGGCTTGACCCATGGGCTGAGGTGAGGGGGTAATGTAGTGCCAGGGGCGTAGATGTCCGGTCTCAGAAGCTTGACTTCGTTGATGCAATCCCAGACCCACTGAGGCTGTATATAGGTGCGCCCTGGTATCCTATGCCCTGGCTTTACAGCCTGCGTATTTAGGGCATCCGAATCGGTATTAAAAGTCTGTTCTTCTGGCAGAGCTGCAAGCGGTGGACGATCAACGACTTGATGTGTAATAGACGGATCGCCTTCATTGTTCGTGAACGCGCCATCGCCGAGGACGGTATCCCAAGCTATGCGCTTGCAGCCAAAAGCACGAAGGATGAATTCAAGAGGTTGCCGTGGGGTCTCACGAGATAGGAAGAATGTAAAGGGTGCGAAAAGAGAAGCGGCTTCGTTACTGCTAGCTTGTGGCTGCGGTAAAACATCAGCGCCATCTCCGGTGGTCTCGAAAATGTCTATCGCATCGTTGACCTCTTCGTCTTGGATGTATTCTGAGGGCTGTTCGGCGTTCCGGTTCGCATCGGGCGTTTCCTCAATGGTAGCGATCTCCTTTTGTATATCCGCGTTGGCCTCTTCTGATCCATTCTCTTGTTGGGGATGGCCGTTGGTGTCTCCATTAGCATGAGCTTCAATTCGCACAGGCTCTTCAATGCCTCTTCCCTCAAGTGTAAGCGCACTGAGCTCACCTCCTTGCTCGTCACTCTTTGCATTGAATCTCGGCGGATACACCAAGCCTATCGCAGTATAGAGCCGGTAGTTGACGAAGCCAAGTAGGGTAGTATAGAATTCGACGAAGGTCCCCATGATCCTGAAATCCACATCTCCCGTCACTCTCTGCACGAACTTGTATGGTACAAGCCATAGTATATCCTGCCCCTGTACGGTGGCTTGATAGTATATCCCCTTGATCGAGAGAAAAGATTTTCGCAGCGAGTTCGTTGTGATCAGATAGTGTTGAAACTCCAGGCAAAGCCTTTGGCAAAGCGCAATGGTCTTTGGAGGTACGGTAGAAGTGGCAGGAAGGTTGGCGAATAGCGAAAGCAACGAAAACGCATCATCGAGATCCCTCAGCGCATCGACGAAGGTAGGATATCTCTCTTTCACGATGTGATCCAGGCTTAGCTTAGGCGCGCCATTCTGCTCCAACCGCGCTGCATCACCTACTTCGCCTCGTCCAAGTGACCGTGCGATCTTCTTTGCCAATGCTTTGTGGTCGCGGAACTTTGCAAGTAAGGGTTCGTGGAGGAGGTATTGGATGTCTTTGGTGTAGTAGAAGGTGGTGAGATGGGTCGAGCTCTTGCTTGCTTTTCGTTTATTCCTCGGCTCTCTAGGATATATGCCTACAGCGACAATTTTTTAGTGGCTGTTGTCTTTCTAAGGCAGGTCGATGGCCTACCTTTGAAGATGCACAGTCGACGAAAGTCTGGGAGGGATATCTGAAGCTTTCTTACAGCTTGAGTCCTTGTGATGAAGTTCTTCGCCTGACCAGAGGTCCCTTTCTTCTTTATTTTTCCCATAGTTGCTCTCTAAACAAGTGTATATCAACGCTCCCTCGAGTGGGCAGTTGTTGGTAGAAACTTAAAACCTTTTATTCTAGAAGTGCGCGAAATCTTGGCACTCGATGCGCGGTGAAATCCCGCTCCGCGTTGAGCTTCACCAGCTTGCCAGCTTTACTTATGATTTCAATTTGGGTTTTACAGGATTTCATGCAACTAGACCTCAGTTCCAGATAGGAGATTATTGGAAAGATGGTCATCGACCGGCGGAAAGTGCTCCTTTACGGCTCCGCAGCCGCGCTCCGACTGCTACTGTTCTTCGCATTCCCTTCCCTACCAAATCTTCTCACAGGAAGAGTGGAGATATCTACTCCAGTGACCAGTTTTAAGCGATGTGCGTCCTTTGAAAAGTGCGCGTTAGACTAGAGCTGATGCTCAACAGTACAGGAAGGTCTCTTCCTTTACACACACAATGTCTCACCGTACGATGGCGGCGTCTACCACCAGGTGATTGCATCTACTCAAGAGCATACAAACACAACATCTAATATTGTCTTCGCAGGCGCCTCTACTGCTGCCCCTCTTCGCCCTCATACCACCTTCACTCTTCGCCGCCCTGACAAGTCTCCTATACATTCTACTCGACCTTCTCTGCGCAAGCGCTCTAATACAGATTGCCGAGTCCGGTGAATCTGGCTCCTCGCGACTCTTCACGTCTCCGAGAAGAGCTCTGAAATGGGATAACATAGCAATCGGGGCGGCGTAAGCTCGCGTGCGCCGTCGGGAGTATGTGTGCATGGCTGACGCTTGCTCAGATATCTCTTTAATCCTTTTACCATAGCAACCTGCATTGGCCGACCCACGAGCCTCTTCACCAACTGTGCCATCCTATACTCCATATCAAATACCGTCTCCAGAAAACCGATGAGCTCCATGCTCGCATTGGGACTCGCCTCGTACCTCTCGCTCTACCCTGTTCTGCTACTCCCTCCCATGATCCTCCTTGGCTATGACCGCCTTGCACGAGATAGCGAAACACCGCCTCCCATTGGCACCTTCACGATAAAGTATACGGGCGTTTTCTTTGCAAGCACAGCGTGGCTTCTCTATACATCTTACATCCTCACAGGCGGGTCATGGGAATTCCTGGCTTCGACGTATGGCGTGCATCTGCTTCTACCGGATCTGACTCCCAATGTGGGGCTCTGGTGGTACTTCTTCATAGAAATATTCGACTCATTTCGGGATTTCTTCCTGGGGGTGTTTTGGCTGCATCTGGGAGGCTATGTTGGTGGTCTGTGTGTTCGAGTACGCCACCAGCCGCTGTTCATCATCACGTGTTTGTTGGGCATTTTTGCCATTTTCAAACCTTATCCGAGCATCTCTGATACCTCACTGTACTTTGCTATGCAACCATTATACCGACACATCTTCCCCTGTAAGTTCCCCCACACTCTCAAAACGTCAATGGCATCTCTGAGCTAATGTTGCCCAGTAATGCGCTACACCTTCTTCGCCATGGCCACGGTCTTATACGCGACTCTTCTGGGACCAGCTTTCTACTACCTGTGGGTCTATGCCGGCTCGGGCAACGCAAACTTCTTCTATGCCATCACCCTCGTATGGAGCCTTGGATTGTCGGAGATCGTGGCCGACTCACTGTTCGCGGTACTGAGAGACGAGTGGGAGGTCGAGCGGCCAGAGATGAAGGGCAAGGATATCAGACAGATCTAGAGATCTGTTTGCTGCCAGAAGCCAAAGCTCAGCCAAGTCTTTCATCCAGCTTTGCACTTTTTGTTTCTCTCCGAACTAGGCTTGATATCTTTGACTTCTGGCTTCTTGACCTTGGCGACCAACCTCTTCGACAAGATGACATAGTCCGGCTCCTTCACAATTCCATTTCTCAACTTCCTAGCTCGCGGAGAGTACTCATCTTCCTCGTACCCGAGTTTCTCATAGAACATTAAAGCCACTTTATTGGCCTTGAACGAAGTCAACATAGCCTTCTCCACACCCGACCTTCTCCCGACCTCCTCCATCATCTGCATCAACCTCTTCCCAATCCCCTTGCCTTGTAATGTAGAGGAGAGATGCACCTCGTAGCAATAGACGACCTCATGGCCATCTTCATACGTGAGCATGAACGAAAGAAACCCCACCACAGACTCGGACTCCACTCCATTTTCCTGCCCTCTACTTTTCAGTATCATGTAGCGTAAGTCCGGCAGTCTCATCTCTTTCATCTTTTTCGCACGCGACCAGCCTATGCTGGAGGCCTTGTAGTCTTCGGAGCTTGTGGACGCAATGAGAGCGAAGCATGCTTCTATCTGGCTTGGCGAGATTGAAGAGGATGTCTGGAGCTCGAGTATGAGTGGGGTGGAGACGCCTTCGTGGGTGTAATTCAGAGTGGAGTCGTATGGGAAGAGTCTGTCGCGGAACGAGGGGAGGGGGAGGGTATTGAGGGTCTCGATGCCGGTGGGTGGGGATGGAGCCATTTCGTGTCCTTAGTGTTGCAGAAACTTGTGAATTCATTCAGTCCGAATACAGTATATCGCTTGATCCGAGTTACTACGAGTAAAGTACCTTACTAAATACCGCTCCCGTTCTAGAGGGTAAGTAGCGCTACTATATTGCCTAAACCGGGTAAGGTAAAGGTACATAAGGTACGGGAAAGCGGTGGTGGCGGTAGCTAACCGTGCGGGCACCTCGCTAACTCTAAAGGCTCTATAGCATTCGGTTAAATCGATTTAAGGCTAAAGGGTATAATTTAACCTCCTTACTCTAACAAATCTGCGATGAAAAGGCAGTGTGGCAGTCACCTTCCTGAGCTGTAGTGTGTCCCATCCCTAAGCGACCTTCAGATGTCACGAGCAACTTCTTGATATGAATAATACAATTGAGATGCAATAAGTACAGTCATGCCGCGATCTTCGCATCCGCCTCTCATTATTAATGAAATTCCACCACTTCTTCACAGTCTTCATATCTTCACCACATAATCGTCTAAAGTCTCGTGCTTGAAGCCCTTTTAAGCCGGTTTTGTCCAGTAAGATGGTCCTCATGAAGATATCCATGTTGGTAAGCTTTTCCTGACCAATACTTCTCAACCACTGAATCGCTGCCATTGGACGATCCATCGATGACTCGCTCACAATATGTTTGGCGCGGAATATCTTTTCTATCGTCGCTGCTTCTATGAGGAGTTCATCACTATGAGGCGAATTCGCCTGGCGCGCCGATCCCAGAGTCGCGCTATAAAGATTATCGTTCTGAATGCTATCCTAACGTCGGCTCCAGTCAATGACCCAAGACGGGAGCTCGAACGGATTTTTGTCTTCCTTGCCTGTCGCAAACCGAAGAGGAGCTAAATTACCCATTTTCGGGACGACTTATCGCTGATCGCGCTGTACAGCTGGCACATAGTCGATCTGTAATCAGCAGGCGGAAACTGAGCCTTTTTCATAAGGCCGACAAAGGCGTAGATATGATCATAAGGGTCAGAGGCCTCATGCTGCGTCGAAGAGACCATGCACGTTCAACAAACTGAGACCTTCGCGATTGTATCTTTCGAAAGCCATGTCCAGAGATTGTACAAACGGGATTGAATCCTTCAACTTATCGTAACTATCTCGATATCCAATAGTACGAGCACTCCATTGAACACAGCAGCCTGATAGATGAGTGAAGCATTTATTGACGGCTGCAAGAATGCGCAAGGACGAATTGGTGGGTACCAACGCGCAAAGTGGCATGAGTCGATAGGATGGCTTCTTGCACAATCTAGACTCGTTTCCACCATGGTCGTGTCAAAATGCCGACGAATAGTGCCATCACCCTGCACCAAAATGGGTCGAAATCTATGCCCATGCCTGTCGTGAATTCGAAGAATGGCATCTCATAAAAGTGCTTTTTATGAGCTACAAGCTTCAGTTGGTCAGATATGCCAAGCACGTCCGTATCGATGTCTTTTGCAGCCGACGGAACGAGAGATTCGGGGGCTGTTGAATGACCGTCGGAGATGAGGAAATTCTTGAAGGTTGGATTTTTTTCCCGTGACAAGTACCGCGAATCCATGACCTCGTGGTGATCACTGTGAGACTGATGGCGGCCTCCATCTTCGCCCAGGGCACCTCCACAAGACCGTATCTCTTTAACTTCTCCAAGCCAAATCTGTAATTCTTTACCATTTCGATAGATATCACCCATCAATCTGACTTGGGGTGAATGCTCATCAATATCGGCTTGCTTGACACAGGTAGCATCCGCCCTTAGAACTCGCTGTGTCTCAGGGATCGAAATGCCTCGGGAATGCACCTAATATCTCGTCGCTGAGACCGCGAGATGTTCGAGGCTCCCGAAAGTACCGGAGAGCGGTGTGGAGATTTTTGGTGAACCATCAAGGCAGAGCCATTGACCGAAATCGCGTGGTCGACTATGGGCTCGCCCCACACATAGGACAATGTCTCATACTTTGGCTCCTTGTCAAGCGATACAGTGCGCAAACTGCAACTGAGAGATTCATCGAAGGGGCCGGGATGGATGGTGCAAAGACGAATTTGTCTTTGGCTAGGCCGAGGCATATTATATAAGTAAAGGGTCGTTTCCTGATAAGTGGACTTCTCCGCTCAATTGTTGAGAATGGTTTGATGTGCGAGGTTGGCCTCCGCCAGCTTCGGCTCCAGCGCTAATGCCTATCATGCATTAATGCGTTCAGCCTTGTTTATCCCAAGAGTGCCTGCCAAGTCCAGCCCTTAGTGCTCTGGGTACCTTGTCGTATCAATTCGGTCTTAGTCTGTTCCATCGCGCAAACACCCGTACTCTGGCTTTAAGCAATTGTGCGAAAGGCGAGACTAATTTCAATCATTTCATTCCGTACTTTTGTACTCGAATTGGCTTCGACTTGTTCCCAGCAACTCCCAGTAGCATTAGCACATCTCGGAAACAGCACTCGGTGCGATTGAGTGTATTTTGAAAGCATGTAGCAGCCATGAAAAGTGTCTTTGTTTGAGCGGTGACTTCGCGCAGGAAGAACATCGAATAACGGAGTAAGTACCCCGTCAACTCTATACCACAACAGGCTTCGGTCGGATTTGGGCATTGACAAACGTGATCGGTCTCAAGAATATGGCAGAGTTAGTGCTGCTTTCCACGGACTGCCAATGACCATGGAAAACCGCAAGCACAACCCTCAAGATAAGGAAGATGAAGTGCACAAACATTGGAGAAGAAAGGGGATGCCAAGGTTCTTACTAAGTCATCTTTTTTCAACTGGTATGACATACCTCTGTTTACTTTTCTCTTCACACTCGTCTTCGCTTTCATCCATTCCTAGCCATCACTGGTCCCTTGATCTACGTACAAAAATCGGTTAACCCCCACCAGCAAGCTTATCCCATTCATTCTTTTTCTTGCTTACCATGGCGTCCCAAATCCTCAATTCCGAGCCTAATAACCGTGATCCACCATCCTTTCTAAATCGCCCCCCAAGATTCCCGTGCTTTACTGTCTTCCTTCTTTGCCCATTACCGTCAAATATCCGGGCTAATCTGACGTGACATACCAAAACATTATTACGATACTCAAAGGTCGCGATAAAGATTGGGGGAAAAGTTAAACTACGTTTTGGCATTGCATGGCTGGCTAGTGCGCTCATTGCTGGCAATTATTGGGATAGGTACCTCACCCAGACACGAGACGGGCCTAGGTTGCAACATGGATTCGACGACCTGTTATTCGATTGTGAATACTACTTCCATATACCCTCAAACCTGCAATAGGCGATCTGCCCCTCTTTCTAACAATGGCTCTTCCCTCATAATAATCTTCTGCCCGGGTAGCCTCCAGAGGCCTCTGGTGATGCGATCCCAGGCACCAGTGTGCCTCCGGCTCAATCTAATCTGGCTGCTTCTCCGATTCAAAGAGACAAGCAGTGTAAAATCTCGGCCACACAAGATTACCTCGAAGCAGCTCATCGATGCCCTCGGAGCGAGCTCGAATGGTTCAATTCAAATGCAATGGACAAATACAATCTGAATCGGAATCTCGGTGGAACGCACCTCATGAAGATACCTCCTACGATATTGTGATGCGCCCGGATATCTACAAAGCTTTTGACGACCGTCTGTTCACGATCGTTCGGGAAAAAAGCTCATGGGTTGTACACCTTTACTGGACCAACCTATGGACTGGGTGCTCGATGCTTGAGGCTAGCACTAGATAGATCTTGAATTTTCCATTAGAAAAGCCTGGACTAGCATCGGGTTAGCTTATTCTCTTTCTTTCTCTTTTTCTTTCGTTAGCTTAGGAAGCATAGATGAGCGGATAGAACCAGGCTCAAGAGAAAAGGTCATTCTAGATACTCAGGAGTACATAGACAGATAAAATCTTTCTGACAATTTCTCACTGGACACCCAACATTAACATGATCCGTAGTATAATAGTTCGGGAGAGTCAGTGCATTCTGGTTGCCCGCGCACAAATCAAGTCAAGAAAAACAATTCAATTCAGAGTACTAGCAGCACCGAGCGTAATTGAATCGTTTGACTATAACCACTACTGCTAGCACAAGTAACGATTCTGTCTATTATAGCCCTATGCGATTAATGTTTTCATATAATGTTAAATGTTACCTGGTTAATACAATCTTTGTTTTCTTTAAAGTTGGCTAAATTTCCACCCTTTTTCGTCTTGTGATTAAGATAGTAAAACGCTTGCGCCTTGTTAACGGTGACACTACACTTAAGGTGTCTCTTGTGCCAGACCTTGGCGCAGCAATCCCGCTGCTTTCGGAGTAGAAAGTTCTCCTTTTAGGTTGGTATTGTAGGTATTGCTTGGGACAAAGTAAGAAAAGGTGGATATAAGCTTCAGAGTCACGGAGGATAAAGAAGAACGTTTCTTTATTAATTTGCGCTTAAAGCATGCGACAGCCATGACCCAAGTTCTCCCAATCTGCTTACAAATTTACACACCTACACCCACAGCCTTGACGCCACGACATAAGATCAAGGGAACCATTCCATGCTATCGCTCCTTCTCTTTACGTCCTTTCCATATTGAGTGTAATCCGAACTTAGAAACTCACAAACATAACACTCATGATTCTCCCGGCATTCAAGTCACTGCCTGGCGTGTTAAGCAGCGCGGAATTGACGTTGATGCATGGCCCTGCGGGATCGCGATCCGTGATACGCTCGATCTTCTTATCGGCCGGGCAGCCCGTGGCTTGATACGCAAACATCTTGCGCCGATATGCCAAGCCGCGGCCCTTGGCCAGGTATATGGAATTGGTACGGCCGTCGATGTCGATGCAGTCTCCTGCTGGGATATCGACGCTGTGCTCATTCTTGAATGAACCTTTGTCGCCCACTGAACCCGAATCGCCCGAATTGCCGTCGCTGGGTGGGCGCGTTAGCTGTTGGACTTTTCTCTTGCAAACAGAATGGGAAAGAGCAGGGTTAAAGGAAGAGGAGTAGGGCAAGGGGCGAGGAAAAGGTCGAAACCCTTTGAAGGGAAGTGGAATCGTCGAAGACCTACCAGACTGTAGTGGTGAATTGATCGAGTTTGGAGCGGGTCAAACGCTTCTCCAGAGCAGGCGTGGGGTTGGCCAGCGCCGTGGAGGATAGAAGCAGTGAGAGGAGATAGAACGCGGTTGGGAAATGCATTTTTGATCGACCTCGTTGGGATGATAAGTTGGAACGCTAGCTTTGGAATATGTCTGAAGCTCGTGGGGTCAAATTGATGTGTGAAGGTGAATGTTTTTGACTTTGGATGTGAGTATGATAGAGGGGAGAATGGAAGATGATTTGACCCTTTATATACACAAATTCTTGACAACCGCTGGATGAAATCGAAGGAATATCATCATACCTCATAAGACCATCTGTTCTCTTTGCCGGGGAATCATCTCTTGCATCATCCTTCTCGCACTGCCTTGTGAAATCTGTTTCACATCACATGTGATCGACTGTCTGAATCATGGTTTTTGCACTGCTTTAGGAGAATTTTTTGAATGTTGGGCACAATCGATCCTCGTATTTTGGTGATGTATCGTAGATAATCCTTGAGCCATATCTTGCAACAAACTTCTTGCACGGCCTTGAGTACTTGGCTTTGATTTTGGCTTGAAATGACCATAGCACCTTTGATATCATGTTAGGAAGCAACCGCTGTACGAGCGTTCGTTTCATCCTTATGTTACTTTGGGCTATGAATCCCAAGGATCTAGTTGATCAGGGCCTGTAGCAAACACATCATGACGCAGAGTGTCTTCCTTTGGACCCTCTGTGCTTAGACAATTTTCTGTGAATCTTCCGCGTGATATGGGTCATCGGTGAATTACGTGCTTGTGTATCACAAGATCAAAGTTGAGACGGAGCGTCAATATGTCACCGGGCAGAACTCGCTTCGTATAATCCTTCGCCGTTATCTGAGACGCGATCATGCATAGATTTGGCCCTTTCTTGCAACCACGCCACAGTAGGATGTTGGCTTACTTGGAACCAATCCTACTGGATGTACTTGTGAAACAAAATAGTGCGGAGGGGGCCGGCCTTCAAGCACGGCTGAACGCGCGTCAATTCTAGCTCGATTGTATGAACTTGGCATGACACATTGTTGTTGGGCCGAGAATCTTTTCATTCTCAAGATAACTGCACCGCATTCAACACATCCCACCATCCTTTGACTTAAACCTAGCTTGATTGGAAAAGCTACTTAGCAATTTCCCTGAATAGATACTAATCTAAGCAATTTTCCCTTTTCCTCCCGGGGGGGAAAGACTACTCAATATTTTGACAGTGTTGTCTTGGCCGTATGCTCGTGCGAGATCCAACGCAGTTTTACCCGTCGAGTCAAGTACCTCAGCTCTAGCTCCCCTTCTGAGTAGCAATTCAACCTTATCTGCATACCCGCTTTTCGCAGCGTAGTGTAATGCCGTGCCCAATTCTAACAAACCGAAACTTGTAAAGCTTTCATGGTCATGCTCCCACTTCACAGCATTGATGTCTGCCCCATCATCCAAAAGAAACTCCATGACCTCCAAACGCCCTTCTGCTGCTGACTCTGCCGCAGTTTGAAGCACGTCATGATGGGATGCACCGTGAGCGTAAATAAGTTTCACGATAGACAACGGAGCATATCTAGCAGCCGACATGACTGGCGTGAAAGCCGGGTTTATAGCTGGGGCGTCAGGTGATGCTCCATGAGATAGGAACCAGCGAACAAGACGTTCGTTCTTGACAACGTGGCTTTGTAACCAGTTAGTATTTGAGAAAGCAACTGAGGTTGGTATAACTTGTTGTTCACTTTGGATAGGGAGCATGTATTGTAGTGAAAATAGGGCTATACGTACGCTAGAGCAGGAGGGATTGACTGCCAGAGTGGCTCATTAATATTCCAGCCGTGGTCGATAAAAGCCTGAAATACTTCAATGGACATGACGTCCAATGCTCCCATTACCGCATACATTTCTACCTTCAAGCCAAGATCGAGCACGTATGCGACAAGCTGGATGTTGACCTTCTCAATGGCTTTAGACAGGACTAGCTTGAATGGCCACAGGCGTTGCTCATTATTCCCTGAGACCGAATTGGAATTCGGCTGAAGAGGCCACTGTTCCAATATCTGGCGAATTGTGGGGACGTCTCCCGAGTCGATACAGGCCGTCAGAGTTTCAGCAATGCGTTCGTCCGTTGCGCTGGTATCCGGGGATAATGTATCCGCCATTGTTGGAAGAGGTAGTGAGAATCCGAGAACGATGTGGTATATATGGGTATAGATGGTTGAAGACTATTGAAGGATCGATTGGGAAAGGAGGCTGTAGAGCAATTTAAGAGAATACTGCTAGAAATGTTGTCTGCCAGCTGACTAATACTTGAATAAGGTCCTGCGCAAGCGCCAATAACATGACGTAGATCTATCCGGGGCTGCTCTTGAAACAACAGTCGCAGATTCTCCGAGCAAATGAATGTTTTCTCGTCGAGGTTGGTGGCTTGAAGGATCGTTTCATACTGTAACCGCCAGCCCTACCTGGGCCTTTAGCGCCTATAAGGTTATAAGGTGACCACGCCACAAACGCCGTATACTAAGCCGCTCTCACCTGAGCTTTTGGAGGATTGTTGAAAGAGCCAAGGCCCTGCGGCAGCGAATGCTGAATCAATAGCCCTGCTGAAACGATCCTTCGAAAAGGATTATCGACCTTGGCCAGCTTGCACACTTGATTTCTGATACAATCGACTGGTAAATCATGGTTGAAACCCTTGTTCTCACAGAAACAAATCCTCAAGCCACGAAGGATGATACAAGACACAGCTCCCAAATGGAAAAATCCTCCTTGCCCCCAACTTGTGTTCATCTGATATTGCACTGCCTGCCGATCCTCTGTGTGTGTATCGAATGCTTTGCGGACTTAACAGCATCTGTCCTTTCTATCAAAATATAAAAGACGGGATACCTGCTAGAAAACCAAGAATATAATCACAAGAACGACCACAACAGAAATCAATCCCTACCTCAAGTTTCACAGGAAATCATTCAGACAATCACTATGTTCTCCTCATACTATATTCCGTTTTACATCCTCGTCAGTACTCTAGTTCCCTTGACGTTCGGCGACGGCATAGAAGTCCAATTTGGCCATGATCCAGACCTCGATGTTGCTCCAGGCTCCGACAGTCCGAAACTCAGATCCCGGGACTTCGAACCGCTGTTTGCAGACGACCCAGGCGCAGGCGGTGAGCCAAGCTCTGGCGACCCAAAAATCGTACACCGAGCCATAGAAGTCCAGTTTGCATACGACCCCGAACTTGATAAGCCATTGAGCTCTGATCCTAAACTTTCATCTCGCGACTTCGAGCCCCTGTTTGCAGACGACCCAGGCGCAGGCGCAGGCGGTGAGCCAAGCTCTGGCGACCCAAAAATCGTACACCGAGCCATTGAAGTCCAGTTTGCATACGACCCCGAACTTGATAAGCCATTGAGCTCTGATCCTAAACTTTCATCTCGCGACTTCAAACCTCTTTTTGCAGATGACCCAGGCCTCGGTGATGCTCCAAGCCCCGACACTTCCAAGATCCTCCGTCGCGATACTACCTTTCCCCATGATGTCAAACTCAAAATGGATGACCAATTACATGACAACGAAAGGTGTGCTGCCCAAGTGCAGAAAAACAAGAAATGGCAACGCTCTTCTGAACTCGACAAGCGCGTTGATACCAGTCCCAAGAGACCCAAGCCTGGGAACATCATGTTCGGTCCTACGGCGAGCATGTGTCGGATTGTTGATCGAGAAAGAGCTCAATTCCTTCAATGGGGCGCCATGAACATGATCGGAACTATAGGCCTCTGCGGCTGCACAGCCGTTGCGATCGTAAGCCAGGCTGGCGGCGCCATTGTCGCTCACTGGAGCCCCAACGCGGACACCTACCAACAGCAACTGGACAACCTCCGGCAGCTTTTCGACACTAACCTCCGAGGCCAAGAGGGGCTTGGAGCGTACATCTTTGGGCCGGCGCAGAATGGGGTTCCTCAAGTCCCTCAATTGCCCGAAAATATAAGAGATGATATCTTTCAATATCTGGGCATACCGACTGCTCGAGGGACTTATGAGCAAGGGGATCCTGATTCACCTGCTGAACGTCATGATGGAACGCTTCTCGTCCAGCTGGCACAAGGTGCGCTCTATATATGGATTAACAATCGGCGAGTGTAACAATTTAGACTTGGCGCGTGGAACCCTTTGGACTCCGAGACCGTATTCCATTGGCAGACTACGTCAATCTCAGGGGTTCCCAAGACAGAGCTAACGCAAGGTAGCTGGTACTGAGCTGAATAGGAGGAATCGAATCTATGGTATCTGATGATAGGCTGGAAGTGGTTGTCCTTTGTTTTGCTCTGTATTTATACGCAATTTGACGCTCTTTGGATATATTGGGGATGCTGTACTTTTATTGGAAACTTCATGAGGTGAATCGCGAAATCATACAAGCGGAACATCGACCGTTGTTCTTGTCGTGCTGTCTAGACCCAACCGAAGTACCGATTCTAATTGAATGAAATGGTTGAAAGCTGTCCGATAGAAGCCTGGTAGTACGCATACTAAAAGGTATGAATATGTCAAGGATTGCAGTTTGCTACCTATCCGTAGGCCAAGGCCATCGACTTCATCGCAGACTCAGACTGCTGGTATCTTCAGATTGAATATATGTAAAGACCACCCTTGTGGCATGGATCGGTATTGCCAAGAATTATCATCATCATTAGTCTTGCATACGCTAAATGAGTAAATCAGAGCGATTGGCCAAGTCCATACTCACAAAACGCATCGCTCATTCACTAAATGGAACATGGAGCGCACAAATAAGACATTGAAAATACTATGCATGTTTCACCTTAGGGTTACTCTAACCAACACAACACCAGCACAAAAGGAGAGGAGGATGATCGTATTGTACTCTTGGAAAACGTGAAGAGAGACGTGGTCCAGCATGAAACGAGGGTTGGAGAATGAAATCGCAACTGTTCATGACATTTTCTTCCAGTTGATCAGCTCAGTGTTGATCTTGATAATAGGTGATTGAGTTGAGACACTGATTTAGGAAGCCCAAATATGTCGTAATGGCAAGATTGCAACAGTACAAGGTGAATCTGTAGGATCCCATCTTCTTCGACGGTCGACTGAGTCTTTGTGGCGGTGATTGGCAGGTCTATTTCATGGTTTATACGGAATGCTTGAGGGTTGATGAGCATGATACGACTTTTTCCGTGGCGCCGAGTGAGTAAAGGGACAAGCCTAATAATATGGCGGAGCAATCCCACCGACTGAATTGTGCTACGCGTAGGTTGCAGGTAAAATGATTGAAGAATAATTAGTACCTTGTAGTTCCCGACGCCATTCGATTTCGCCCCAATTGGCCGTAACATCGCCGCTGCCTCTGGCCTCCATGGCAGCAATAATGATATATCAAAAGAAGACGCCTACACCCCCAAGCTTTTTATTTGTCGTCTAAATCGCTGACTGTTACTCGACAACCAGTCCCTGCGGATTGTAGTAATCTGGAGATCATAAAAAAGGACAATGTGGCGGCTGATTAGAGCCTAACTGCTGACAAAGAAATACTTCTAACATCAGAATGAGCTTGATTCTCAAAAGCAGAGAGATTAAAGGGGCGTCGAGTGATCTTGCAGGGGCTCATAAATGGATCGCAAGGCTCAGTGGAGAGTTCTTGACATGACATTTTCAATCCGCTCTCCGAGGAGGTGCATCAAGAAGACATTGTCTATGTGACAGTGCAAAGACGTATGTAACCTTCATGTGCTCTGACACTGATTCTATGTCTAATTTCAAACCTGGCATGAATGGATCTTACCGAGCAAACCCTCACCGCAATGTTTCTCGTAATCCGTTGACATCTCCTGTGCTACGCTGTTCATCTTCTTCAGATGCGGCACCTTTGTCGCAACAAATCCATTTTCTGTTGAATCAACTCAAGCTGTGTCTATCATGCTTCTCCTCTCAGCCTCTCTAGGTATTTGGGTTTTCCTGCATTGCCAGGATTTCGAGAACCCGAGCCACTGTGCAACGTCGTGGGACTGGGCATAGTATTCTTTTGAATCCTGTTTAGTGTAATGAATAGAAGGAAAGGGTTCAACACATAAACGGCTGCGTTGCGTGATACTGTAGATGTTGTGATTTGAGATACGATGTCTACTCTTCTTCGGATTACGAGGTGCTTTTGGCGTTGGAAGCTATACAGTGCCTTCTGAAGCCAATCCCAGGCGGCCTGGCCCGGGTTTAGCGTTGGGATAGGAAGGTGATCTGCGCGATAAGCTCAGCGAATCAATGAGGCACACATTGGCTGACAATGGATCGCAGACAGGACCCTTCAGTAACCGTTCGTAGAGCATTTGGCAAGTGTAGCCGATAGCTTTGAACATTATGGACAACGCGTAGGACAATGCGTAGGAATTGAACAACAATGCATGTATCATGGGAATGAAGACTTGCGTATACATCGAAAAATTGGCTTAGCTTACAGGCAGCCCCAATTGACCGTGTCTGCTGAATTGATTCACCTACGCTGGTTGAAATTCTTTCAGTCAAGCGTCTTGCCCATCCCGTGAGGGTCCTCAAATTTGTTAATTGGTGCACTGTCCGATGCTACTGCTGTCTCCACCCCAATCCGGCTACGATCCCGTGAGAGCTGTTGCAAAGTAGCATCAGATATCTGTCCCAGCCACTGCGTTGACCTAGCTGTGGCAGTCACGTGTCTAGCTGAGATCAAGTCTCCGAGAGTTGCGACGATCACTTGATGGGCATCCTGAGCCGCGGAGACGTCTTCGAATATGTTGGGTACGGACGCTGTCGACTTGCTCAGATGCCTGGACGCAGATTGCTAAGCCCTGTTTGATGCTCTTCATTTCCGCTTTCAGTTGCAGCGTGGGCTCCATTTGTCAGATTCAGTCTTCGAGGCTCTACTCTGTCATCTTCTTCGAGCATAATCAGAGACCTGGCACGCTCTCATAGCATAGCTATAAAAAAAGTCGGCGGCAGACCGCAGTTGGGCATCAACCCCAAGGAACGTTGAAGCAAGCAATAGGTGCCTACCTGGGCTCCGGCCTTGGACACAGGTACATGATAGCATGACTCTCCTGATATTGAGCAAGATTCCTCTGATGAAAGTTCTGATCTAGATTGCCATGTGCTCCGAATCTCTACGATACCTCTCATACTCTGATATCCCTCCATACTCGCCCTTACGTCTCCGCAGCCTCTGCCATACAGTACCCGCTCGTAACAGGCTTCCTTGATCAATTCGATGTTCACAGCAGTAGCACGGGAAACGAAACCGAGAATCCACATGGTACACGATTCAACCCTGTGATAGCGAGCTGGCACTTCCGCCTTGGTAGAGGGCCCGTGCCGGGCTCCAGTGCTTGGAAAAAGCAGTCTTAAGGGTGGAGAACACGATCCTGGACGTGGGCAGTTCAAGCGAGGACTGAGTTCCCAGTGTCGGTGTCTATCTTGAGTATCGAGCTTCATAAGTATACATGCAGGTCCTGATGTCCAAACAACTGATCCGATCATCATGCCTGATCCAAAGACTGCGCCAGGCACATAGCGTAGTACCTGCCTTTAAGCCGCTGTAACTCCTCATGCGTGCCAATTTCTGCGATCTTGCCATCTTGCATAACGAAAATGACATCCGCATGCCGAATAGTGCTGAGCCGATGTGCGACGGCGATCGTTGTCCGACTCAATGCCGCTTCGTCTAGCGCTTTCTGCACAATGCGTTCACTCTGGGTATCCAGCGCAGAAGTCGCTTCGTCAAGCAACAACAAGCGTGGCTTCCGGATCAGCGCCCTAGCAACTGCGATGCGTTGTCTCTGTCCGCCGGAAAATTGGAGACCCTTCGAGCCGCAAGGCGTATTCAGACCTTCAGGCAACGAGGACACAAAGTCCAGAGCGTTGGCCTGGCGACAAGCTTCGTGCACTTCCTCTTCAGAAGGCTCGTACTCCAGACCAATTGCGATGTTATCGCGGACAGAGCCAAGATACAAAGGCGGTTCTTGCTGCACCAGGGACGTGTAGCGACGGTACGCATATGGAGACATGAGCGAGATGTCGTCTCCGTGCAATGTGATGCGGCCAGACGTTGGGTCGTAGAAGCGTTCCAGGAGCGAGATGATTGTGCTCTTGCCGCAACCGGAGGGTCCGACGACCGCAGCGTGCGTTCCAGGTTCGATCTTCATCGAAATCCCTCGCAACACTTTCGCAGCGTCCCGCTGCTTGTACCGAAATTCGATGTTCTCGACGCCAATGAGCCCGTCTCCGGACGGCTTTCTGTCTCGGTTTTCATCGGTTTCGCGGATATCGGCTCTGATAGTCCGAAGCCAGAGAATGTAATTTGCAGCGACTTTGGCCTTGGTGATTGAAGTTGTGTACGAGAAGAACTGCGCAGTGCCCTGACCTCCGAAGACCACCGCAATGAAGATGACGAAGAACTGTGTTGTGGTATACTCTCCACTTGCGATCAGCCGGGATCCGTACCAGAAGCCAAGGCCCATGATGAGGAAGTCGATTGATTGCGAAAGCGCATAGGGTATGAGCGTCACTACCAGACCCGGAATCACCTTGGCCACAATGTTTCCCAGAGCCTCATTGTACTCACGTAGAATCGGTGCCTCTAGAGTCAAGGAGCTGATGGTCCTAATTGAGGTGACAGCTTCGGTGGCCAAGCCAGCGCTGCTTGCAAATCGCTCCTCTGTCGAAGCTTCGAGCTTTTGATCGAGCCGGATGCGGGTGTATCCAGCGGCAATGAGGAGAGAAAATCCGCCAAAGACGATGACAAGGCCTAGCTTCCAGCCGAACGCGATACTGAGAGCACTGCTGGACACAATGTTGACCAGGACGTTTAGGATAAGGCCGAGGTTTTGGGACATCAATTCCTGTAGCGATGTCGGCACGGACGATAGCTTAGAGGTCACGGATCCCGAAGAGTTCTCGGGACGATCGAAGAAGTCCTGGTCAAAGTATACCATACGTTCAATCATCTCGCGACGAACGCGATGGGTAATCGCTTGGCCGATTGTATTGCAGGCCCATCCAATGCTGAAATATCCAAAGAGGTTTGCAATCGCCAGCACGAAGAACATGAGGGCGTAAAAATCGGCCTGGTCCTTTGCTTCCGAGCCCTGTAACGTGAAGACGTTGATAAGACGGGAGAAGATGATCGCTTGTGCCGGGTACGTGCCACCGCCAATCAGGCATCCGAAGACGATGACCAGGTACCATAAGTATAAGTCTGGATGTTCTTTTAGCATGATCCAAATGCATTTTCCGAGCGAGTATCCAACAGTTCCAGCAGAAAGGTGCTCAACTTCGCGCTCCAAATCCTTCGGCAGGGCCTCGGACTGCGTTCGTTGGAATGTGAGGGGTCGGTCGAGTGCTTCCTTGACATCGTCTCCCTCTTCCGACCCTTTACGAAACTCTGGTTCTCCAGCCTCGGCGCCTAGATCTTGTGCGCGCACCATAGCGGCGTATAGGCCGTCGTGCTCGAGGAGTTCGCTATGGGTCCCTTGCTCGATGATCTTTCCGCTCGTCATCACAGCAATGTTGTCAGCCGCCATGACCGTAGCGAGCTTGTGCGCAATAATGAGAGTCGTCTTGTTGGCCGACACACGGTGGAGAGCATCCTGGACAACTCTCTCTGCACGGGGATCGAGCGCACTGGTTGCTTCGTCGAGCAGTAGGACTTTCGGATCCGAGATAATGCTCCTGGCGACGGCAACCCTCTGCCGCTGCCCGCCGCTCAACATGCTCGCTCTCTCGCCGACTTGTGTGTTGTACCCCTCGGGCAGTCTTTCGATGAAGTCATGCGCGTTGCTGGCCATACACGCTTCTTGTACCAGCTCCATTTGCGCCTCCTCGGAGAGATTCTGTTGCTCGCCAACGAAACCTTTGGCGACATTCTGGAAGATTGTGCCTTGGAAGAGGATAGGCTCCTGCTGAACGAGTCTGAAATTGCTTCGCAACCATTTCGTGTTATACTCGGCAATATCGTGGCCATCCACGAGGATCTGACCTGAAACGGGCTGATACCATCTTTCCAGTAAGCCAACCAAGGTCGACTTGCCGCAGCCGCTGGGTCCGACCAGAGCGGTCGTTTTGCCAGCCGGTAGAGACAAGTCCAAGCCTTGAAGCACTTGCGCCGTGGGCCGCGTTGGGTATGCGAAGCGCAAGTCACGAATATGAATTTCTCCTGTGAAGGAAGTGGGTTGCATGCCCTCGGGAGAGAGCGGATCGAGTAAAGATGGTTTGTCGATAATGGAGAAGAGCTCGGAGGCAGCAGACGAAGCATTCGTGATGGATTGGAGCTGTGGCGCGACCAGCATAACGGAAGTAGCACCAAGCGTCACGCTGAGGACGACTGTAAAGACCGTTCCGACGTTGTCAATTTCTCCGCTTTGGAACAATCGAAAGCCTTCCCAGAAGGCTAGCGCAGTCCCTGACATGACCAAGAACGTTTGAGCGGAGAAGAGGATGCCAAAGAGGAGCGACTTCTTATTGCCTTCCTTATGGGCTGTTTGTAAGTATTCATCGTACCTGTTCACAATCTTTTGCTGCGCTCCGAAGGCGTGGATGGTCTTGATGGAGCTCATGGCATCCTGAGCAAGGACTGCAGCGCGAGAGTAAATCCGTGTCTAGGCAGGAGCGGTGTCAGAAACACGTTCTCCTTCCACGACGGATGCTCTACTACTTACAATTCGGGCCTCCAGGGGTGCATCGAAGCTGAGGCATCCTCCTATCACCAGGACAATGGCTGGCACTATGCTCATGGTAATGAGAGCAAGCTTCCACTGGACAGCGAGTGCCACAATATATGCCGAGAAGAAAAGCGAGATGCCCTGGACGAGTGTGTACAATTTCTCGGCAATACCTTGATTGACACGGTTACCATCTGGGAGCTCCTGTCAGCGACCGAATACTTTGTAGTGAATGAACACGTACTCATCGTGACCTGCGTCGCGGGAGATCCATTGCCTTCTTTGTCGAAATGCCATACTTCCTGCCTCAGCAGACTCTCCAGAAACGCCTTCCTCAAGGAGCGTGTGGTTCTGGTAGCCGCTATACATATGCAAAGTGTTGCCACGTAGCCGATGACGAAGCGGGCAACGAACAAATACACGAAGTAGAGGACGAGATGGTTGATCTGGGCAGTGAATTGCTGCGCGTTGCCCTGGCCGGCCGCAAAATTGTTGAAGGAAGCTGTTGATGAGCCGAACACCAATGTCATCAAAGGTAGAGCAGCGCCAACCGCAAGACCGCCTGTAAATGCGATGGCGTACAAGCAGATGTCGAGGCGGTCCGCATATTGGAAGATTCGCTGTCGATGAATCAGTCCAATTCAGCAAAGATGCTCTGATTCACCGCTTACGAAGTAGTCTTTGATACCCCCTTCCTTCTCTTTCTCTGGCTTGTCCTCTGCTACCTCAGACGAGTCCGCATCGTCCGACGAAGGCTTTTTGGGCTCGACCTTGATGGGCATATTGTCCGTAGCAGGTGGCTGCGTACCAAGCGACTTCTCAACATCAGGCATCTTTAGTGGGTACAATGGTTCATCTGCCTTCCCTGGCATGTTCGGTGATGAGACAGTAATGAAGCATCAAAGATGTCCTGTCAAAGAATAAAACGTAGGTGAGTCTGCGGGAAGAACCCTTAGCATGTACTCACGGGTCCCGGGATCTCTGCGAAGCCGGGAAGGAAATCTGACGCTTCGGGAGATGTGCTACAGGTGGTGAGATGGAGCCATCTACGTGTGCGTCCTTTCAAGTGGAAACGCTGAGTACATTCTGTTCTGATGTCAGACTCTATGTTGGTCAATTATTATCTGGCGGCGCAGTCATGGACGTCAGTATTAGCTGAAATGGACCTAGCTCCTTGGGTGATGGTGCTTTTTGGCGGGGCCTTATTCCTCCGTTCGCATGCCCCCCACGCCGATCCTCGGGCGCTGTTTGTTCGGGTATTCCGGGCCTGCTGGCGCTACCTCCCTCTTCATGTTAAAAATGGAAATCAATGAGGGCCATAGGGCAGCCCCGGAGCGGCCCCAATAGATCTCCCAAGTAGCGCCTAAGACCGCTCTTGGGGGCCTTTCAGGGGCTCGCTTAGGAGCTCGCTTAGGGGCCCCTCATTAAATTCCATTTCTAACATGACGAGCCTCCGTATGTATACTATTTACCAGGCAGCTGCTGGCGCGAAGGGTAAAAATACTCTCTAATAACTTACAGTACCTCCTGCAGTCAGACTGGCTAAAGTTGAGTTGGAGATTTCCTTGAATCGTGATACCTTTTGACTGATGTCAAGCTCCTACCAGCGTGGCCATCTACGAAGGGTCAGCTCCTTTTTCTTTGGCGTGGAAGCGCCAATCCGCTTTAGGTATAGAGCTATCCAATTCGTCTAGTGAGAAAAGGTAGAATAGGGTCAATATAACACTGTAGTACTATTCAATACACATAGAATAAGTTGATTAATTACTAGTAGCTATCTATAGGCTAACTATATATAATATCTAGGATACTAGAATAATAATAAATAAATAACGGAGAAAAGTATACCGCCTATATCTACAAAAGTGTAGGGTAGGCTCTAAGCGCTATGAGCGCTCGTGAGCCGGTTGATCTGGGTGATACTATGTCTTGACTCTAGAGCGATATGAGCGTAAATAAGAATCTACCTTAACGCGCTCCTGAGAATGTTTTTAGCTCGTGAGAATGCCTAAATTTAGAATGCGCCACCAACATGGCCCCCATGCATGGCCCCACTTATGGCCATGGCCCTATTCCATTCATGGCCATGGCCCCATTCCATTCATGGCCAAGTCCCCTACTCATGGCCAAGGCCCTGTCGCTGTCCCACCAAATAACTGTACTTGGAAAAACGTCGCCATATTTCCATTATCGCATGGCCCGGACGTCACCCCCGCGTAGATTTCGCGCGAATCGATTGAATCCGGGAATCAAAAGTTGCTAGCGTTAGGGGTAGTTCCGGGGGGTCGCTGCCGTCGATAGAGGCGATCATGGAACATCATATATACGCATATGTATAGGCCATAAATGGGGGTATGCGCGCATCTATGGGGGCAAGAATGGCCATATATGCGCGTATCTATGGCAGCAGCAATGGCCATGTATGCGCATATCTATGGGCCATGTATGCGCGCATCTATGGGGGCAGCAATGGCTATGTAAACAAATAATTCTAAGCGGCCCTAAGCGGCCCTGAGAATGTTAAGCCGGTATTAAGAATACTAAGCCGGCCTTAAGAATCCTAAATAACCGTAAGCGCTCCGAGCGCTCGCGAGCGGGCCTAAGCGCTCCGAGTAAATCAGGATTCTCAAAGTCGCTTGCACTTTTATAGACATAGGTATTAATTATATAAGGATTCTCTATTAATAAGATATTCCCTCTTTTAATAATTTTAGAAAATACGTATATAACGCCTCTATAAAATAATTTATATATATTATTATTAATAAATAATTTCGTATACTCGTAGAGATTTTAATATTATTTTAAAATATTTTTAATTTAAAAAAATCTTTCTAAATATACTTTTAACTAGTTATTTAATAAATTTATCTCGGAGAAATAAAAATAAAACTTATATTTCGTCTATATTATATATTTATATATTGAAAAGAAGAGATATATTTTATAAATTTTTATTATTATTTATATTAGGGGTATTTACTCTATTAAATATAAATTATATATTTTATTTCTAATATATTAAATAGTCCTCTTAATATAGAAATAATTATAAATATTTTAAAAGTTTCTATAATAATCGTTATTCTTTTAAGGAATTTATAGTTATAATTATTAATTTAAAAATACCTACTTTATTAAATATAAATTATATATTATTATATTAAATTATATATTATTATATCAAATTATATATTATTATATTAAATTAGTTACTATTATATTAAATTAGTTACTATTATAATTTTTATTATTTAATATTATAATTTTTATTATTTAATATTAATTATTAAATTACTTCTCTATAAATCTAAAAACTAGGTATAAATTAACAATATCTTTTAATTATTATAATCGTTTATAGTATAATAATTAACTTCGTATATTTTTAATAAACCGTAGGAATTATTAATAAGATTCTAATTTTATTTTATTTTATTAAAGATTTATTTATTTTTTTTTTAAAATAAATACTTTTCTTTAATATACTTCTTTATAAATTTAAAGATAAATATAATTTAATAGTATTTTTTAATTATTATAATTAATCTAGGACTAATAGATAAATTTATATATTTTTATAAATTTATAATAGTTATCGTTAATACCCTAACTTTATATTACTTTATCGATATTAGAAAACTAGAAAATAAAGTAAAATAAAAGAAATAAAGAAATAATTTAAATAATCTTCGACTAATTATAATATATAAAGTATATATTAATAGGTTAAAAAAATAATATAGAGTATTTAAATTAATATTAAAATACCTTTATTATAATATTTAAACTAGAATATATTATAATATTATAATTATCTCCCCCTTTAGAGTTACGTCTCTATAGCGAAAGTAGGTAGGTAGTTATAATATTAAAAATAATTAAACTCTAAAGATACGACCCCGAGTATACGCGGTTATTTTAAGAATTAAAACCTGAGTTCTAGGGCCCCCGAAAGGCGCTACTAGTATATTATAATATATAGTTTAATTTTAAAGCCCCCGAAGGGTACCTCTAGAGGGTATATATAAATATAATTTAGTTTTAAAGCCCCCGAAGGGTACCTCTAAAGAGTATATATAAATATAGTTTAATTCTAAAGCCCCCGAAGGGTACCTCTAGAGTATATATATAAATATAATATTATAACCTCTAATATATCGGTAAAGCGGGAGACTATATAAACTTTTTCCAAATATAATATACGTATATTCCGTTATCTATAACTCCGAGTAGGTTTATTAGATATCTTATTATTATTTACTAGTAAATTACGTATTAAGCTAGCTTAAGCCCGTAAATAATTTATTTAATTATCTAATTTATATAGTTTAAGTTATAGGTTAGATGTAATATATAATAATATTAATCGCGTATTTACTCGCGTATTTATATAAATATTATATATTAATACTATTAATCTGCCGCGTTTATTAAATATATTTATTATCTACGATATTTAATAAACGTTTTTACACGACTTTATAAATTTAAATATACTATATATTAAAACCTATTTAGTCCTAAGGCTCGACTAGCTAGAGTTTAGGCTATTTAGTTCATAATTTTATTTTATTAAAATAGGATTACGTCTTTTTACCTAGTTTCCGTCGCTCCTTTTAAAGTATAGCCCTCTCGGCGGTAGTTATATCGATATAAGTCTTACTACGCTTAGTTATTAAATAAATATAATAAACTACGGGGATTATTTTCTATTAATTTAATATATTCTTATAAATTTAGGACTAAATTTATAAAGAGATACGGAAGTAGTTATACGCTAGTATTAATAATAATATTTATAGAGTATTACCTAGAATCGATCTAGTAGAATATTAGCCTTATTTATTAATATATAATAATAAATAGGTCGAGTAGTACCCTAGATAACTATATACGAGTAGAGATAAATATTATTCTCGAAGGGGTAAATAATATTATAATTAATAATTATACTAGGTATAGGATTATTATTTTTATTAACTATAGAATTTATAGGAGGGAAGAAGCGAATATAATAATACCTCTCGGTAACTACGATAATAAATTTAATTTTATTATTAAGATAATTCTAGCCTAAGTCCGTAAATAAGCGCTTTATATTAATAACCTCGTATTTTAAAAATAGACTAAATTAATCTTTAGAAACACCGTTACGGAAGTAGTAAATATATTTAAATAAACTACCCTCGTTAATATTCTTCTACTACTAGTCTATTAAAGGACGAAGTATAGAGTTAATATTATTAGAGGTAATTATCTTAATATAAAAATCATTCGTCTCGACCGTAGTAGTATAACGAGAGGTAGTCCGATCGATAGAGATAATTATAGTAGCTATAGAAGTTTACTCTAGGCCGGGTATTATATAAAAAATATTAATACCGATAATTATTATCGGCTCCTCGAAGTATTTAGTCTTCGATTTAATTATAGAGGTAGTACCCCCGAGTTTATAATTAAATTTCATAAATATATTAGAGTAGTATTAAGGGGCGTTCTTAATAATATTACGATATAACTCCGAAACGGACATTATAGTTATATTTAATTTAATTATAAATATCGGCGCTCCTATTACTAAAAATAACTAGAAATATCTAGGGACCTATCTTCGTTTAGTTTTTAATAATTATAAATATTATATTAATAGCCTCGCCGTTATTAGTATAGCCGTTAATAACGGGAGAATTAATATTCTCGATTTTTCCGCTATATCTACGATAGAGCTTTATAAAGTTTTTCTTAAAGTTATCTACCTATTTATTAATTATAGGCGCTCGACGATCTTTATTTAGTTTTAAAATATAAATACCCTAAAATTTTAACGGTTAAATATTAGGGAGGAGAAATACCTTTTTATATAAATCTTAACGACTAGAAAAAGTAAATTTAGTTATAGAATTCTTTACGAAGAGTACCTTAGGTAGCTCGAGAATACGAGTATTAATTTTTAATATCTCCGAATTAATAGTAAGACCGTAACCGTTAAATATAGGATTATTAAACTATTTTAGTATATCTAAATCTTTCTAGATTTATAGAATTTACGATTATTTTATCTCCTCTATATTATCGAACCCTTTTTAATTATTAATACCGCTAGTCTACCCTCTTAATATCTCTTTTTATAAATATTATTATTCTTTCATTATACCTTTATAGTAATAAACTATTTATTTTTTTATAGTTAGTTATACTCGTTTTATTCGTTTTCGTTATTATAAATATACTCCTTTAAATCTTCGCGGAGCTTATAACTCTCCGACTCCTCTATAAGACTTTTTATTATTTAATATATCCGTTATCGAGCCCTTTATTTATTATAGATAACTATATCTATTTTAGAAATTATATTCACGAACTTAATTATATATATCGCGCGATTTTAATCGATTTAATTAATACGGTATATAGCCTAGTCTTTAGCGCTTACTAACTACTCGGAGTTAAAGATAATAATATATTTAGAGGCCGTAAATATCTACCCTATATTTAAAAGTATAGTAGATCTTATTAGAAATTAAAGTATAGATTTTGAGGATATATTTTTAATATCGTCTTTACCCTCCTAGAAGAGTTTAATAATTTTAATTTATTTTAATTTAAAAATACCTCCGTAGATTAAAGTAATAAGTCTCTTCTATATTAAACGGATCGCCTATATAATTATTAATACGATATTCCTAACCTAGGATAAGGCCTATATTATAGTATAGGATTCCGTTAGAAATATTTACCTAGTAAATAATAAAAGTTAAAATAAAGGATATAATTATAATAATTATCTTCGTATTAATTCTTTATATTTTATTTCTAAGAATATCTAGTATTTATATTTTAAGATAATTATTTACTCCGGCGATTTAATTAATACTTTTTTCGAAGGTTAAATCTCTTTACTTTAGTTTATAAAGTTTCCCTTTCTTTAACCTAAATTAATTATTATTCTTTAATTTATTACTAGTTAATTTAAAGTCCTTCGTATCTTTATAAAGAGTTAGTTTAGGAAATAACGATAGAATTCTAATATAATATATAGCCGCGAGTTATGAGTATACCGTGACCTTTAATATAATATTCTTTTTATAACTCGTAAAGGCGAGTATAATATTATAATAGATTTACTAAACTCTTTAATTTATTTCCTTAAAATAACGTTCTAGTAATAATTCGTACTATTATAAATAATTTAAAAAGTAGTTAAAATAATAATTAAATTTAAATTTAATTAACGATTCCCCGAAAAAAATAAAGTCTAGTATATATTATATTTAAAGTATTCGAATAATAATAATTATAATCTTTTTATACTACTTATACTCGTCTTTAATATCGTTATTATTATATATACTCCGGATAAGGCTTTTATACCTTTTACCGATATTAATAAATTTATTTTTTATATAATATTTTAGGCGTTTACGCGCCCTATTTATATAAGAGTAATCTTTTCTAAGAGGTAGTATAATTTATTTATTATTTATAAACGTGCCTATTTAATCTATTATCGTCCTCGGTAATAATTCGAACGGAGTCCCGTTAATTAGGATTTTTCGAAGTTTCTAACCCGGTATTATATTATCGATTTTCCGAATCTTAGTAATCGTCCCTATAGTCTCGTTATTCTCCGTATATATTTTATTTACTACGATCTTACTCTATCCTACCTTCTATTAAATTATTTATTTTTTTATTTTAAATTTATTACCCCTCTTTTTTACCGCGGGAATTTTATCCGTTATAATTTTATTAATTTAATTAAGAAGCGAGATTAAAGATATAAAATAAAGTACCTTTAAGAAATTATAATCTTCGTCGAAATAGAGAGCCTACTTTAACCTTATTAAAAAATCGCGATTTAATTTATTTAGTTTCTCGGTATAGGTTTTTAATTTAGGATTATTATAAATTTATTATAATATCTACCTAAAAGCTTTATCCTTTTATTTTATTTATATATTTATTAAATCTAGTTAATAGGATAGTAAATCTATAAAGGGAAGAAAGAAGTTAGGGTCGTAACTCGGTATAAGTTTTTTAGATATATTAGAATCGATATATATATATTAAATCCCTTAGGGGTTCCTAGACGGGTAATATATATTAAATAGTTAAAGATCCTTCGTTATTCCCTCCGCGAGATATAGGTTATATCTTTTTTTCTTCCTAACTTTCTTTACGTCTTTATAATTTAATATAAATAAATAATTTAGGTAGGTTACCCCGAGAGCCTATAAAGTCTAAACCCCTTATTAATTATTAGTTTTAAATTTTATAAAGATTAGTTATATTATTTTTCTAAACTTTATAATATTTATAAAGTATCCCCCGTTTTAAAAGATCTTTATTTCGAATAAAACGAATATACCGAGTATCTAGAATAGAGTAAAACCTATTATTATTATTTTTATATAAATCTTTTTTCCGGTTTTATAATCTTTAATATTATTTAGTTTAAAAAGAAAATAGTAGTCCTCCTATTTTCTATTATTCCGGTATATATATTCCGTTACTTTAATAGGTTATACGTTTAATAATTTAACCCGATTTATTAATTTTAGTATTTAGACCTAGTCGTTAATTTACTTCTCCTTTACTCTTTTCTTTAAGGACTTTTTAGTATCTTCTTTTTCCTTAATCGGAATATCTTTTACTTCGTTTTACTCCGGGATAAATACTAACTTAAATATTTAACTAGTAATTATATATTTAGCCGCTTTCTCGTTATACGCGGTTTTAGCGTCCGTAAAGCCTTTTTATAATTATTTAAATAAATCGTTTACTATAGGCGGGATCGGTCGAGTTATTATTATTATTTATACTATATTTATTAAGGGTTAATTATTTATTATAACCTAACTAACTCTTTTATTATCGCGCGTTATAGGGGTTCCGTTATTCTTTATATTTCGATCACCGTTATTTTTACCCTTAAAGTTATTAATAAGAGTTTATAAAGATTATATCGTTTTATTATTTATACTCGTTTTAAGATTAACTAAATCGTTTGGGGTTTTAATAAAGGAAATATCGCGTAAAACCGACCTAAAGTATATATTAGGATTAATAGGTTAATTTTCCCTAATCGGGAGCCTAGAGTATATACTAGGACGGGTACTATTATTCTTAATAATCCGGAATATATACGGTATATTAGGACGGTTACTTTTCGGTCGTTTCTACTCTCGACGTTTATCGAACTCGCTTTATGAATCTATTATTTAATTAATATCCGTTAGTAGTTTATTTAATAGTTATTTTTATTTACCGCCTTTACCTACGATATTTACTCTACGTTTAAGTTTTCCTCGCTTTAAGTTATAGATCTCGTTTTTAAAATTATCTTCTATCGTTATTTCTACTACCCGATATTAGTTATACGCCGTAAATAGTATCGAGAAACGGAATAGGGGTTTATTTACCTTAAGATTTTACCGTTTTTATTAAGGATAAAAGGAGTTATTAAATTAATCCCTAATTTACTAGTATAAACTTAAATATAAGGTCGGTATTCTCGTTATTAATAATTTCTTTAATTACTCCGCGGAGTTAGCGGTTCTTTAATAATCTAATTATAAATCTACTTCCTTAGTATTTAAACTAGACTTTTAATAATAACGAAGTATTTAGCCCTAGATCTTCGCTTAAATATTTAATAAATATTAATAATATTATATTTAATATTACCTTTTCTAAATTTAACGGAGGGTCGGTTAATTTAGCGATATCCGCGAGAGTAAACCTAATTATTAAATTATTATATCTTATTTTAAAATTAATATCTAGTAGATTAAATTCTTATATAGCCGCGTAATTCGTCTACCGCTTTAGTATAACGGGTAATAATATAGCGCCTTTTATCCGTATTTAATTTAATACCTCGTTAAGAGACGAGAAAGATTATTATAATTAATTTAATTTACGTAATAATCTTTCGCTAATATCTTTTAATTACCGTCTTATATTATAGGCGATACGTTATATTAAAGTATAAAGAGTACTCTAAATACCGTTATTATTGAAATTATTAAAAAGTTTTAGAGTATTATCTTCGTATTTTAGAGTTAAAATAGTAATAAACTCGTCTCTAGTAGTTTTAGTTACGTATTATTTAAAGTCCGTTAAAGAGTTCGACGTTAACTATATTTTAATCTCTTCTTTTATTTATTCCTAGTTTTTACCCTCTATAGTAATCTTTAAATAAAACTTTATTAAATTTTTAAAATTAGGGTTAAATTCGTTATTATTATAGTCTTCGTATTTATATAGAGGTATCGTAACTTTAACCTTAATAATATAGAGTAGGTAATATAGTTTCTAGCTTTAATATATTATTTATAACTTTATAAATAAAGTCGTAATTATAGTTTAGTTATATTTTTTAATAGTAACTATAAGTTCTAGTAATAGGGCTCGTAGTTAATTAAAAATAATATTTATGAATAAGGATCGCTCGCGGTCGGTATTTATATTTACTTTACTCGGTTCGATCTCTTTATTTAATAATTATAATTATTATACTCTTTACGTATAAAGGCTAGCCGGAAGAGTAGTCGATTATATATATATAGTAACTTATTAATTATATATAGTACGTTCTATAGTTAGGGTATTATTCGTAGTTAATAAATTCGTTAAAATAGAAGGGAAAGTAAGATTAGACTACTCTATTATTTATTAAGAAAAAGTAGATATAACGTATTATTTTCTAGGTTATATATAAGGGGTATTATTCCGAAATAACGCGGTATATATAATATTTCTATTATAGTTTTAATTTTTTTTATATAGATAGCTCGTACCTAATTAGAGTAGGTAAATTATTAAGGGCGTTTTATATATTATAATTACTCCCTTATAAAGGGGTTAATAAAGAATTTTTTAATAAATTATAAAATCTATTAATTTATAATTTTATCCTATAATAGTAGGTACTCGTTAGTTTTTTGAACTCCCGAAAGTTTATTAAATTTTCTACCCCTATTTATATTTAATATAATAAATTAAGTAGCCTTAGGTTTAATATAATATTTAATTTTATATTCTCATTAGATCCCTAATTATACGTATTACCGTCACCGATATTAGAGGTTATTATATATTTTATACTACGGCCTTTTCTTTAATTATATATATCGTCGATAATAGGAGTCGTTGGATTCTCTATATTAATACTAGATCCCGAAGTAATTAAGTTTTAAATATTATAAACTTCCGTAGTATCCTAATTATTATTAAATCCCTCGGTATTTCTAGTTCCTTCTTTTATATATATAATATTACTAGGATTTTCCTCCGATTAATTTATTATATATAAATCCTTATCTTAAAAGTTATCGTCCGAGTTTAAATTATAATTATATTTAATAAAATTAAATACTAGGAGCTCCTCTTTATATTTAATATAAATATCTATTTCTATTAAAAGTCTTCGTAGATAGTTATAGTAGAATTATTTATACTTCTTCTTATATAATTAAATTCTTATTTAATTTATAATAATCGTTAAGGCGTCGCCTATATAAAAAACCCCGGTAAAGAGGCGGGGATTAAAGAATATAAAGTCTAATTTCTTAGATCCTATTATATAGAGGATTATTATAAATTTCTCTTCGCTTTAATAATTATTAATAGTTTTAATATCTATATTTTTTAATCTTATAGTAAGCGCTAGCGCTCGTCTTATAAAATTAATTTATACGAGATAATTTACGAGGATAAAGATATCTTTAACTTTAATTTCTTTTTAGATATAATACTAGTAGAGCTTTATAGTAAATTATAGCTCCCGTTTATTTTAACTAGATTAAGAGAAACCTATTTTATAATATTATCCGTCGGTATTAATCTAGATAAAGTTTATAGGGGTATTAAATAAGTTTTTATATACTTCGGTAGTTATAGCGGTATTAGGGCGACTAGCTAGATTTATTATAAAGGTAATAAAACTTCTATACTAAATTCTAGAGATAGTATTAATAATATTTATAATAATTCGGTATTATTTTATTAGGTCGTATTTAGGGTAGCCTAGAATTATTTAGTATTTATATATACTCTTATTTATCTATTTAGCGAAAGAATTATACTTTATATTTTACTCTTTAAACGGTAGTTATTTATCGTCTCCTAATAAATATATAGTAGTCTTGTATTATATTAAAGTAACGAAGAGCTCCCCGTTATCGGCTTTATTAACTTTTTAAATAATAATATAATCGCTTTTAAAATTCTTCTTTAGGATTATATAACCCGAATTAATAAGAGTTATAGTAACGATAGCGACGTCCTTTATAAGAATATCCTCTAAAAATAATAATTCGAGTATTTTAAATATATAGTATTCCTTCTCGCTATCGAATATATCGCCGTTTTTAACTTTATAGAATATCTCGCGAAAGTATTTATAAAGTTTTTAGCGGTAGGTTATATTCCCGGCTTCGTTTAATTTATATTTAATATTTTTTTTTACTATTTATTATAACTCTTTAGTTTTCTAAAAGATTATATTTTTAAATATAGGCCCCGCTCTACCCCCGTAGTCCTCGAAGTCTATATTATTTATTAAGATAATATTTTCGTTATTATAATCGATAAGATCGTTATTATTATAATCCGAGCCTTTTTATTCTTAGTTATTTTACGATTTATCGGGTTAAAAAGTATTACTAGTTTATATTATATCGGTTTAAAAATCGCTCTCGCCTTATAACTCGCCGTTTTTAATAATTTTACTATCGTCTAGTTATACGCCTTTAGGGGTATTATTACTACTTATAATAATATTATTAATAGGAGTAGGATTAATATTTAGGTTAAATCGATTAAGAAAACCTACGATTTATAGTAGTAAAGTACTAAAACTCGTATTATAAAGTTTATAATAACGGTTTATAATACTAAAAGATATCTTTTTAATTTTATTTATTATAGTTACCGTAAACCGATTATATTAACTTTAAAGGAGCGAAGAGTTAAATTATTATTATAAATTACTAGTATTATAAATTACGTATTATTAGTTTTTATTTTAGACGACGACCTATTCGGTTATAAATAAATAAAAGCGAATTATATATTTCTTTATAATTTTAATTCCTTTTTTACCGAGCCGAGTAAATTCGGTATTTAGTTTTATAATAAAAGAGTCTATTATTTTATTTATTAAACTTAGGACCTTTACCTTTTTACCGGCCGATATAAATAGTATAGTAGTAATTATATCGAGTTTTATTTTCTTAGTTCCTTATAGTCCCTTTAAGAGTCCGAGGCTATTAAGTATATATAATAGATATTTTAATATACCTATTTAAAATTTATTTAAATCGATATTTTATTATCCGAGTTTAACCTTAAAATCTATTCCCTAAAGAATATTAATTACGGTTTAGATATATAGATTTTATCCGATAATAAATCGTTATTATCGAGGGTTATAGATATAATTTATATCTTCTTTATATACGGGATTTAGTATCTTAATAGCGGCTAGTTTAAATTTATATAGGATATCGGATAAAAGAGGAACGACTTTAATTATTATCGACTTCGTATTGAATAGAACTTCTCGAGCTCTTCGCGTAATATATTTTATAAATTTATTAAATTAAAGACCGACTTTAATTTTAGATTATTTTAGTCGTTCTTTTCGTACTTCTAGAGGCGGTTAAATATAATAATATAATCGAGCGAACTAGTATAAAGAAAGGGTCTTAATAGGATAACTACTATTTATTCTTTAATAAGAAATTTAATTACGAAGTTATTTTCCGTCGAAAAGCGATATCTATAGTTCGAGGGTAGGCGGAGGAGGCCTATATAAATACGATTACCCCCTAGTATAATTATTAGGGCGCGTAGTTAATATTCCCGGAGCTAGAAATTCTTAATATCTTTTATCTCGTTCTCCTCCTATTAAATAATAAATATACTCTCGGTAGTTTAGTACTCGTTATTATTAATATATATTAAATTAAACGGTAAATTAACCTTTAGATAATTTATTACTAATATAATTTAATTTTTCTAAACTTTATATTTTATATCGGCTAAACTATTAAACTAGTAAATATATAATATATATACTCGCTCGAGATTAAATATAGATAATATTTCGCTATATAGGATAAAAAATGGATCCGCCTCCGAGGTCGAAAAGAAAGTAGTAAATTTAATTATATTATTCTTTAATTTAGTAAATACGTTAAGTAGTTAATTGATATATTAGAAAATATCTAGATTATCGGTTTTTTATAGAATTCCTTTAGTCTGCGCCTTCGCTAGGCGGAACGAAAATTCTATATATATTAGTTATTTTATAATATAGTAGGTAACTACTCCGACCTCCTATAATTTAATATAGTAATCGAGGTATATTTACTCGATAAAATTATTTTAGGCGGGTTTACTTATAAAAGCCTTAGGATATATATAGACTAACGGCTCGTTTTAAATATCGTTTATAGTATTTAGCCGGAATATTTAAATATAGAGTAATTACTCTTCGCGAGAGTAATCGGGAGTAAATTCTTCTTTATTAATAAAAGCCTTAATCTAGATATATATATTAAACGACTAGTTATTATTCTCGTCTATATAAATCTTATATATTATATAGGTACCTTCGTTTTTAAATTACCTAATAAATTTACCCTAGCCTTCGAAGATAATTCTCGTTTTATATAAAGAGTTCTTCTTTATTATAGGCGTAGTATTATTATCGGCTCGCTCTTTAATAAAATTATCGGCTTCGTCGCGCTCGATAATTTAAGAATCTATATATATATCGCCGGTAATTTTACTAGGGTTATTTTTATCTAGGCGAGTAACCGGGGTTTATTATTTACTCGGTATAATAAATTAATAAAATATTACTACCTAGAGTATAAAGGGGTATAGAATAAATAAGAATTTAAAGAAACGAAACTATAAAGTCCGTTAATTAAAATTCCTATTAATAATAATTATTTATTTATATAAAAAGTAATTTCTCTTTATACTACTACTCCTAGCTCGGCGATTATATAGGGAAATTAAATAAAAAATAAGATAAATTATAAATAATTTAAGATATAAGGACCATCGACGTAGATTAAGTTTAATAAAATAAGATTACGGAGTCTATTAACGGAATCCTAAAGTAGTAATAATTATCTATTTACGAGGCTCGTAATTCCTCGTATATAGCTACTCCTATTAATAGTAATTATATATAAATAGGGAGGTAGAAGTACTATAATCGGTAGATAAAGGTATAAGGGTATTTATAATAATTAAAAATATATTAAACTCTTTATAGCGTAGCTATATTTAAAGCTAAACGAGTGAAATAAAGTATTAATCGTAGTAACCTATTTTTTATAATTAATTAATAATACCTATAGGAGGTAAAATTTCTAATAATAGAGTATTTATAATTAGATATTTATATAGATCTTAGATAGATAATTTCTAAAAAGTTTATACTATTTTAAAGTAAGTAGTTAATATAATATAAGGATATAGATTTCACGATAATAAATATCTTAATCGGCGGGTATTTTAGACGTTAGCTCGTTATATAATAAATACTTTAATATATATAAATACCGGTATATTCGCCGGTTATTATTACCGAGGTACTCGGGAATAGGGCGGTAAAAAGAGTAAGGTTAAAGAGTCCGGTCTTAAATAAGTTAATATATCGAGAATTATAGTTTAGTTTCGCTATTACGATCTTATCTTATAAATTAACCCTCGATAAATAATCTTCGGTAGAGATAGAAGTAAGAGAAATAATTATAATTATTTAATAACCTTATATTCGGGCTTTATATTTATAAACCGCCGAGTAGAATAAATTAATTAAATTATACCTTAAGGCGATTCGATATAAGGTACGATCTTTACCGGTATTTATTATAAAAACCCCTATTAACCTACGAAGTAGTAACTTCTTATTTAAAGGATAATCTTTATCCTCTTATTCCTCTTTAATTAAATTTCTGGAAATAAACTTATTTTTATATTAATTCTTATCTGCGAGCTAAATATTTATACCGGTAGTATTATTATCCTCGAAGGTTACTACGGTTATAAAGTATTTCTCGGCGTATTTAGCTAAAGGAGCCTTAAGGTATTTAAATTTACAATTATAAATATATTTCTCCTTAACGGGAGTACCTTCGGTAACCGTATTTTTATTAATAACGGTGATATTTTTTATAATAATATTATTATTAACGTCCTTATTATTAGTTAGATCGGGCTCGATAGTAGTAGCTTTATACTTTATACCCGCCTTCTTTTTAAAAATAATAATAGGGTTTACTCGCCGTTAATAAAAGTATTAATATTAATACTCGTTTTAATTATAGGAGTATATTTCTTAAAAACGACTTTAGGCTTAACGGGTCCGGCCTATTTATAATTAATTATAATAATAATACGAAGGATATTTATAAATAAAGTACCTACTCGATTATTAGAGCCGATATATCCTTTATAGTTAGAAATAAATATCCGTAGCCCTAATAACCCTTCTATTTAATTATATATATTCTCGATATAATTATACGGTTAAATTAAATAGAAAGCGAGTCGAGATAATTTACGGGTAAACTTTTTTTTTTTTTTACGAATTAATAAATTAAGAATATTAGTAGTATAGAGGCTAAATTTTATTAGAAAGAGACGAAAGGTTTAGTTTAAATCTATCTTCGAGTTAACTAGGAAGATTTTTACTTAATACGCGGTATAGAAACCTTCGAGAAGCCGATTATTAATATTATTCATATTATATTATAGGTTACTACTTATTATAGTTATAGATTAAATATTATCTATAGGCCTTTACGGTTTATTACTATTATTAATTCTTAATACTTTCGCTTTTTTAATAGGGGAGGGTTTCGGAGTTATATTACTCCCTCTTTTATTATTAATATAAATATAAAGGATATATATATATCTCGGATCTTTTAGTAATAGCTCCTTTTATTTATTTTATTATAATAATTATTAATAGCCTTAATCCCGAGTATAGTTAATAAATTAGATAATAGAGAAGATTAAATATATATAAACCGGTGAAATTATAAATAAACTAAGCCGTTATTCTTTAATATCGGCGGAATATCTAGTAGTAAATTATTCTAAAGATAAGGACTTAAAAAATCTGAATATTAAACCGCTAAGATATTATTTATTTATTAGTATAAATCGGCTCGCGGCGGGTAGCCTCTAAAGTTTTATTATATAATAAATCTAGATATTACCCACGTATTTATTCGAAGAATCTACTTTTATTACTATATAGAAGATTATAAATTAATAGAAAATAAGTTAAATATTACCTAATAATATATATTATATAGGAAAGTATATTTAATAAATATCGAATTTATTTATCGAACGCCCCCTTTTCGACTTTTATTTCGAATATCCGATTTTACCTAATTATATATATAGTATAATAACTATAAAGCGATAGTATTACCGCGGTAAATAGATATTATAGTACTACGTGTATATAAGTATTATAGGCGGAATTTCGTGAACTTTAATAAATTTAATAGATACCTACCGCACTATAAAGTCTTCGTCGATAATTATTTATATAAGAAACCGCGAGTTTTACCCTCTCTACCTCGGCGACTCCCGTAATCGACGAGACTAGCGACGTATACCTAAAGAGACGACGAGGTTATAGAAATAGATAGTATAAAAGAAATTAATATAGGGTCTTTTACCGTCGATATAAAAAACGTCGATATAGATATAAAGACTACTATTTATTAAACGCCTTCGAACCGGCCTAGCTATAATAATTTAGAGTATAATAAATAAGAGAAGTTATTAATTCTATCCTTTAATATCGGGCGTAAAGGTCTTTTATCTATATCTTTATATATTCGGGTAGAAATATTTATAAAAGGTAATAATCGTCGCGTAGAGATAAATACTAAACCCGACGAGGTAAATATTAATTTTATAAAGTTTAATAAATATTCTTAGCTTATTAATAAAATAAAAGGAGTATATTACCCGTTTTCGAGTATATATAATTACGCGCTCGCCTAGTAGTTTTATAAGGAAAAAGTAATTAAAGGCGGTCGCGATAGGTTTTTCCGTAATATTCGACTCGAACTACTATATAGCCTTTTTAATTATAAGAATACCGATAACTTAACCGAAATATAAAATAGTATTATATTTAGAATCGACGAAGATAAATAAATAAAATAGATATTTAATATTTAATTAAAGATCTAGGGGACCGAGCTAAAGGATTACGATATTTTATATCGAGATATTACTAAGGCCCTCCGATTTCTTTTAAGGTACCGGTCGTTAAAAAATAAAATAGTATTTAAACCCGTACGCCAGTATAATAATAATAATAAACGCGTATATACCGAGATATATACCGGCGACTAATAATAATAGATATAGGAGAAATTTCCTAATAAAGTTACCGTAGTATTACTACTTCTTTTTATAAATAAAACTTTATTTATATAATATAAAGGTGACCTAGTTATATAATTAATTTATTTTATTATAGGGAATTTAAAGATATAAATACGACGAGGTTAAAAATAGTTAAGTTTAATACTCCTAGGACTTCTACCTATTATATTTAACGACGGCGAATATATTAAATCCGATATATAGTATAAATCTATATTAATTATACTCGATTATAAATATAATAGAAGTTCTTACCTAAAATAATCTTAAAGTCCTAACTTTAAGTTAGCGATTAGAACCGTAGCGATTATAAATCTCCCTATTATATATATAAACTAGAAAATCCGATCTTATTATCCGATTATCGTAGGCTTTATAGTAGATTATAAGGAATAAGTTTTAATTATAAAAGTTAAAAGCGGCCGATAATATATAATTTATATAGTACTACTAAACGAATAAGGAAACTTTTAAGGTAAATAGCGCCTCCGAACCTACTCTTTTACTTAGTCTTAAATTCGGCGATAGTATAAAGAAAATATCCTAGAGAATAATAATTAATAGGTATATCTAGTATATAATTTCGCTTAGTTATATACTACGGTTAATATATATAGAGTTATACTAGTCGATATATTATATTAACTATTTAAAGATACGGTTAATTATCTCTTTAAATAAATTATTTTAATTATCGAGGAGAGCGCGCCTACTACTAGGAAATTAAAGGGGGCGAAGGTAGGACTAAAGAATATATTAGAAATAATATAATTAAATAAAAGATTTCGTATTATTCTAGCCTTCTACGATTTAAAGAACTATAAATATTATAACGCCGTCGTATAATAAATAAGTAAAGACCGAAGAGTAATTATATAATAATTAATACTAGTAATCGCTCCGCTATTGGCCGATTTATATAGAAGGGAACTCTATTATATACGGGTATTTATAAACTTTATATTAATTATTTAATACCGTTTATATAATAATAAAATACTAGGATATCTTTAAAATATACTCTATTATTTTAATAAACTAAAGGATTATTTTCGCCGGTATAAACTAAATAACGGAGTAAACCTAGATAATTATTTTAATATCTTAAAACTCTACGTAATAATATATTATATAGAGTAAATTCGAATATTCGGCGCTACGGATAACTATAATACCGAATATAAAGAAACGGTATATCGTTATCTAATTAAATCTTTCTTCGAGTTAATTAATAAACGAGAGGTCTTTTAGGAATAACTCGTCCGCTATATTTCCTATTACCTACGAATACTAGCTATAAAGAATAATCTATTTTATTCTATAATAAAACTATTTATTTTAAAAATAGTAACCCTTATAGTTAAAGTACTAAAATTTAATCGCGGGATTCGATTATTTAGGTTTTAATATAATCTAGAGCCTTAGGAAAGGAAGAGAGCTTTAAGGGTAAAATTTAATATCGTATATTAATACCCGCTATCCGTAATATAAAAGAAACTATATATCGAATATTTTCTAGAGGTATTAGCCGTTTATATATATTAACGCCGGTAGGAGGGGAGTAAAGAACCGACGATTATTAAAATTATAAACGGGAGAGAAATTAATCCTATTTAAATTAATTTATATTTTATTTATCTTTATCCGTCTTTATAATATTAAAAGTTAGATAAGAAAGATTTAGAAGACCTAAAGAATCTAATTACGGACTATATAATATATAAAGTTAATTAATAGAGTTAAGGAGAGTAGAGATATAATTATATTTTAGTATAAGAAATATAATCGTAGTTTTATATAGTTTCTTTTTATAGCTAAAGTCCTACCTAGCTCTAGTTTCTTTTAACGGTATCGGATATAAATTATTAAAATACTAAGAGTAAACTATTTTAATATAGTTATACCTTTATCGATTTTTTAAAAATCCGTAATAAAGGCTCTCCGTATAAAACTTATAATATAATAGAGGTAGAATTATAGCCGGTAAGTTTAATTATTAAACGGAGGATACTCGGGGGGTATTAGATTATCCTTATAACGAGGATTATAAAGAGTATATATATTATACCGGTATATATAAGTAAGACTATAAAAAAAGATAATATATTTTATATTAATAACTATACCGATTAGGACTTATATAATTTAATTTACGACGAGGACTTTTTAATATAAGGGATATAAATAAATAATCAAATCTATTATAATTATAATAGGCGAAGGTAGATTATAAAGTTAATATATTATTTAAATTTATAATATACTACCTAACTTATAAACTACGCGCGAATAGTTAAAATAATAAATATTATAGGATAAACTACGAGGGTAAATTATAGTATATTCGATTATAAATAATAGGAAATCGTTCTACTATAAGATATAAGTTAATTACTCTTATATTAATTAAAGCTAGGGCTCGGTCTTTTTCTTATTACCCGATTTTACCGCCGGAATAAATAAATAATAAAGTAATACCTCGATATTAGCGGATATATAAAAAATTATTAAATATAATAAATATTTTTCTTTTAATATCCGAGAGCTATTAATCGAGTATTATATAATATATATATTAATAAGCCCCCCCCTTAAAGGACCGAGATTTTTAACCGAAACTCGAGTAACCTAGGCGGCGAGGCTCTCGATATATAATTAAAAAAGTATTAAATTTAAATAGGAAAAAGGGTATTAATTATAATAATAGATTTAATAACTAAAGATAACTAACTTCTTTAATATAGACCTCGAGAATTAATATTTATAATATTTAATAAATATTAATTATATTCGATAAATTAGGATTAGACCTCTAGGGTCTAATCCTACTAAATTTAATTTCTTAAAAATAGGTAATTTCCCCCCTTTCCCCCGACCGCGTAAATTTTATTTTTATTAATAATTACTACTTTTTAATACCCTTTTTCCGCTTTATTTAATCCGACTAAAATAATATATAAATTCGTAATTTATACTTTAATAATATACTATCTAATAGGGTAAATTTATAATTTATAATTAAGAGATATTTAATATTAATCTAGTTATTTTTTAGGATTATTATAAAGATAACGTATCCTATAAGAATTTATAACGGAATAGTTATTACTCTAACTCAGAATTAGAATATAATTATAACGATTCGGATTCTAGCGATAAAGAGAATAAGTAGCCCGGAAGTAGTAAAAAATAAAATTACTCTAAAACTTTCCTAGATAATAAACGTATAAAGATAAAACTAAATATCTCGGACTATATATAATCGAATTTAACTAGTTTAATTATAGGCTAGAATCACCGTAGGTAAATTATTTTATAAAAGATTAAATAGAGGGAGGCTCTAGCGGTAAAATTAATTTATATTCTATAACTATTTAATATTTATAAAGATTAATATAGATACGATCTTTACCTCTAAAGTAATACGAAACGCTAGACGAAGGTAGAGTTTTATAAGATATATATTATTATTATTTTTAACTACGAGAAGTTTTTAAAAGTAATCGTCTTAACTAGATATACCTATAATCTAGATAAAAGTAGAGAGCTTTAACCGGATAATAATCTTTAATAGATTAATAATTGGATATAATATATATAAAAAGTTATAATTAAGAACTCGGGGTTTAAAATCGGAATTAAATCTAATAAAATCGATAATCGGCCTACTTTAGCCGAAATATAGAAAGTTAGATTTATTTAGGTAGATATTTCATATTAAAACTAACCTAATATATAATTATTCGACTCTTTTAAATAATAGCGCGCCTTACGCCTTAACGATCGTACGAATTATAATAATTACTATATATATATAGAATAATTTATAATAAAATATAATCTCCCTCGCCGCTAGACTATTATACCGCTAAACTTTTATATATCTCGATATAAGATATACTCTAATCTAATAACGTAATTAACGAAAATATAGGTCGATAATAAAAAAGGTAAATAAACGAACCCTATTCTAATAAAAATACTCGTTTATATAGTATTTAAACTATCGAAGAACGGTTTTACTAATAAAAAGAATACGAGAAAATTCTTTAAACCCCTCCCTAATCTTTTAATTATATTTATTATTATAATAATAGTATATATTATCTCGGAGTACCTTATTAGAGAGTATAAAGTCGAGAAGTTTAAAGGGGAGAGGGTCTAAAGTAAATATTTATATTCTTTTCTATTACCGATAAATATATTATAACTAGTTAACGAGAGTCCGTATTAAACTAATAAAGAAAAATATAAAGAGTATAAATAAGTCTCGACGATAAAAGGTATAAAACTTATATTCGTAGAATATTATTAAAGGGGGTAAGGGATACTATTAAAAATATAAAAAAATTCGACTTTAATAATAATATAATTATAATAAACCTCGATAATCGTTAGATATATAATCTACCCTTCGTTAATAATTTAAATAATAACGAATAAATTAATCTTTCGGATAATAAGCTCTAAAGTAATTTTTTTATATTAACTAATAATATAAAAAGTATATAAGTTAATACGCGTAAAGTAATAACCCTAAAATAAATTAATTAGGCGTTTATAATTTATCCTCTTATAACCCGTATATCTTAATACCTTTAACTTTTACTACTACCCGAACGCCGGTATTAAATTCCTAATACGTAAATTTAATAAAATATAATTATTTTAGACCTAGTTAATTTATTATTTACGGTAGAATATCGCCCCCGACTCGCTTTTATCCTTACTATAGAATCTTAGATAAACCTCCGCTAGAATAGAAAAACCCGATAATAATATAAGGGCTAAAGTATAAAGCGGTTTATATAAAATTTCTAAACCTAAAGAGAAGTATACCCTTAATATTATATAAGGAGAAAAATAACTAGAAGATTAAATTACTTTTAAATTATAAAGATTTAAGGAATTTTAGGCCGCCTTTATATCGGAAGAACCTAATCGGGTTTAGTATAAAAGAAATAATATTAACTCGATTATATCGAGTAATAATAAAAATAAATATAAAGCTTATATTAAATAACTAGGGAAGAGATTACGAGTAATAATAAAGCCTAAAAAGAGTAAAATTAAGGAAAAATAAAAGTAATAATATAATTTATATAAAGTTTAATAAATAGTAATATATTAATTAAATAATATAGTCGGAAAAAGGTAAATAATAACTATATATCGAATAAGATTAGTAATTATTTATAAAACTCTAATAAATATATATTTAATACTAAACGCGTAAATTTATATAGTATTAATAATAGTAGCGGTAGCGGTAAAGGCGGCGATCTAGGTTACGGTAGAGAAATCGCTAAAGATTAATAAAGCGATAAAAACGAAGAAACCGTTAAAGTCGATAAGGTTACAGATAACGATATAGATAAATAGGACGATAATATAAACTTATATATTTAATAAACGTATTATCCTAATAACGATATATATATTTATTAAATACGATCTATTAATAGTAACTTACGCGTTTAATAAATATAATACTCCGACTATAATATAATCGCCCGATACGATTCGCGCGTATTCGTATTTAGTATAACTATATAAAATAGTAAATAATAACTACTAATAGGAAAAGGCTACTCTTAGTAACTCTTAACGAAAATAAATATTAAAATAATCTCTAGGGCTAGTATATAAACTAAATAGATCTAAGCGCATTTTACGTATTTTTCGGTAAAATACTAACTCTCTACTTTACCGATATAGGTACTAATAATAAGTTTTAAAATTAATTAAATATTTATAAAGTTTTTCTAGAGCCGCCGAAGGGTACCTCTAGAAAATATATATAAATATAATTTAGTTCTAGGGCCCCCGAAGGGTACTATTAGAGTATATATAAATATAACTTTTCTAGAGCCCTATATAGATACTACTAGTAGTTATTTTAAAGTCTTTAAACGGGCGCTACTAGAGCTCTAAAGAAATAACTCTAAATATATATATATAGATATATTTTACGAATTTTAATTAATTTAATTATAGAGTTAATTAAATACTTTTAATTTAAAAGATCCCTCGAAATTTAATTATTTTAACGCCGTAGCGCTAAGAGCCGAAAATAATTTAAATCCTCTAGTATTCGAATACTCCGCCTTAATATAGTTAAGACCCTAAAATAAAGTTTATATAACTCTTTTTAAATAGTTTATTTTTAGGTAATTAATCTAGAAATATAACCCGAATACTATTATAATATATAAAGTATATATTAATAAATTAAAAGAGCGGCGCGGGGTATTCGGGTTAATATTAAAATACCTCTATTATAATATTTAAACTAGAATATATTATAACGTTATATTAATTTACCCTATTATTAATTAAATTATAACGGAGAAAATAAATAAATAACTCGAATACTTTTTAAATTCTCGAGTTATATTATTTTTATTATATAGAGTATTAAATTTAAAATATTATTAAGTAATTCTTAAAGAAATAAATAAATAAATAAAGTTAATATTATTCGTAATTCTTATTTATATTTAATTTCTATTATATATATCTTCCTTTATTCTCTTTATATTTCTCTCTTCTTTTTTTCTCTAATATTATTAATTATTATATTTTTCGGAATTAATATAAACTTTTAATTTTTTTATTTATAGTTTATACAAAGTTAATATTTATATAATATATCTAATTATTAACCGAATTCTTATTAATCTCGAAGATATAAATCTTTAATCCTTTATCTTTTAAAGATATTTTTAATATTTATATTTATATTTTTAATATTTTTCTTTTTAGTCTTCTTAAATATTTTATTTATTTTCTAATTAATTAATTTATAGTTTTTCGTTTACTTTTAAATTAACTATCTTTAAATTCTTTATAATATAAATAAAATAATCAATTTTACTCTAAATTATAGGATTAATTTAAAAGATTTTATTATTTTATATTTTTACAAATAAGTTATTTTCGTTATTTAAATAATTTTCTTAATTTTTATAAATTCTTAATATATATTAACTCTTTTTAAATTTTATAACCGTGATTAAATTCTTTTTTATAATTATTATACTCGTAGTTTTATATTTATTCTAGGATCTAGAGATAAGATTTTTTTTTTAATTTATTAAATTCGATATAGAGACTAAAGAGAAGCGTACGATAATTATTTATAATATTATTATTATAATTTTTATAATTTACGTAAATTCTTTAATTCTTATTTCTAAATCTTATTAATTATTTATTAAATTTAATAATATTAATTTCTCCTCTTTTTTTAACTCCTCCTCCTCCTCTATTTTTAATTAATCGAAGAGAAGAGATATATATAAACTATAGGGAGTCTAATATTATTTTTCTCGATAAAGTAATTTCTAGAGTTTATTCTTTTATTCGTTTACTAGTTTAACCTCGTTATTATTATTTTTATTTAAAAACTTTTATAGAAAAGAGAATCTATATTACGTTTAATTATAATTTTAGTAATAATAATAATCTTCTTTTCGAAAATTCTAGTTTTAGGGTTTAAGATTATAATAATTTTATTTTTAAAAAGTTTAAATTTAGTGTTATTTTTATTATTACTCTAGTTTCTAAATTTATTTATTTTATTATTAATTTTATTCTCGAGCCTATTATCGAGTTTATTACTCCGATTATCGAGTTTATTACTTTAGTCTTTACTCCGTATATATAGATTTTTTTTATTTTTAATATATAGTTCTTTTCGATTCCTAGTAATTTTATATTAAGAACTTTTTCCTAGTTTTTATAATTCCTATTTTTATAACTCTAAATCCTACTCGTCGACTATATTTTAATTTAATATTAAATAATTTTATTACTCTTTATATTCTTTATATTATAACTCCTACTTTTATAACTCTACCTCGATTTATATTTATTTTAATTTATATAATTCTTCCTCGATTTATATTTATAATATTTTCTTAAATAAAGTTTCGTACTAGTTAGATTTAATAATATATATATTTTTTATATAAGAATCTTACTTTAGCCCGGCGTTTATATAGAGAATAAAAAATAATTTAAGAAATTAAACTTTATAATTAATAATAGAGATAAAATTCTTAAGTTTTTATTTATTAAAATACGAGAGGTACTTTTCTTTATATATATAAATATGTAACGAATTAAATTTTAATTCGTATACTAGATTAATTAATCTCTATATATTATCGATACGTTATTATTTTCTTAATATTTATATTATTAATACTCTTTTAGGATTTTCTCTAAAATATTAGAATTTTTAATTTAAATTAATAGATTTTCTTACGCGATAATAAATTACCTCTAGGCTTTACGAATTCTTATTAATTATATAAATTAATATAAATAACGTTATTTTTAGGAGTCTACGACTTTTATTTCTTTTATTTTTTTTATCTTTTTTTTAAAAATATCTTAATTTAATTTTATAATTATAATAAAATTAATACCGATATAATATATAATTAATATAAGAAAGACTTAATATATTACGTAATTTATATTTTAAATTAAATAATATCTTTATTCTATTAATATATTATTACTATTATTATATTAAATAAATAATATCTATATTATTAAATCTTCTTAATATAGGGTTAATATAATAATATATAATATAAAAGATATTAACTATTTTATAAAGGATTTAGCCTTGATATATTAGAATCTTAATATTACTCTAGTTTTAATAGAGTTAGCGGTAGGGTTTAATTCGCTATTTTAATAAATATTTATAATAATACTCTTATTAAAGTCTATCTCGTAATAGATCGCCTCTTTTTAAAAGAAAGAAATTAACGCCCTCGTTAATATATTTATACAAGGTATCGTAAATAATAATATAAATATTATTTATATATAGAAATAAATAAGTAAATAATATATATTTTAAATTATTAATTAATTATAAATAAATTTATAGAGTTTTAAAATTTAATATAAAGTCGTAAAGTTTAGTATTAAAATCGCGATAACGAGGTAAAGCGATAGAGAAATATAGAAATAATAGAAATAACTAGTAATAAAAACTATAATATTAATAAAATAAAAATATATATATATAATATTATAAAAGTATTAGTACTAAAGGATTAGGGCCTTAAATATATATTAAAAAAATAAAGTTTTAGTATAAATTTAACTAACTAGGGAAAGTTATTTAATAATATTTTTAAAATTAAAATTGTTCTACCGCGGAGCTAGTCCCAATTCGGTTAAATAATTATGTAATTAATATATTATCCGAAGTTTATTCCTTTATAAATATATTACCTAGTTAAGAAATAATAATAATAAAAGAAATATATTTAAATTTATATAAAGAAGTATATAAATAATATATTATTAAGAAACTCGGGTTATATAACTTTATATATAATTAAGCGAATAATTTAAAATTATCAAAGAATAATTTTATTAATTCTCGGTATAATATTCTTTTAATATTATTATAGTATCTATATTTTAAATAGAATTTAATAAATAGATTTAATATAACGATTATTTCTTAATAAAGATAAATAAAGGCCGATAATATAAAAGAGAAATATAATTATATTTCTAAAGTTATCCACTCTAGAAGAAGAATTTAGTTTAGTATTTAATTTATTATTCATATTCTTTAATAAATTCGTCCGCGAAAATATTTTTAATATTTATTTAATAATTCTATATAAATCCCTAGTCTTTTTAGGATAAAAGATATTTAATAATATAATTCTTCCCGTTTTTAATAATATAGTTATCAAAGATATATTTTAATTTTTATTCTAACTTTAAATCGTCTCGCTCGGTTTTTATTATTTTGAAATTAATAGGTCGTAGATATTTAAAAGGGTTTTAATCCGGTATTAAATATTATTTTAATTATATTATTAAAAATATATTATAAATATTTTAATTTTCTAGGATATTAAAGTAGTATATAAATTTATTAATATAATTAAAAATCTTAAATAGTCTAATTATTTATTAATTATATTTATAACTAGTAAATTTATTTATTAGAATATTATAATTTTTATATAAATATAGTAAAGCCTAGTTCTTTTTACGGAAATATTAAAAGTAATAAATATAATTATAATACTCTTTATTATATATTTAAATATAAATAATTATATCCGAAATTTAATTATATACTAGTTTTTTTAATAAAATATTATTCTCCTAGTTTTTTAAATTTAACGCGTTATTAATAATAAAACCGAAAATTATTTTATTTAAAATATAGTTAATAAGTTAAGAAAATATATTATTATATTATATAGTTATAAAAAATAGTATTTCTTCCTAGGGTTTAAGATTTTATAAAGTAATAATCTAGAATTATAATATAATTATAATAGTTTAATTTATATACTCGCTTAAGTTATTCGTTTATAGATAATAAATAATAGAAAATATTAAATTTACCTTAAATTTATTAAATAAAGTCTTTTATAGGGTATTAATAAATTTATAATTATAATTAGAAAAAATAACCTTCGAAATACCCTAGTCTATTAAATATAAACGATATAAAAATATATATATTTATTACTTTATCTTTTATATTAATTTTCTTGAAATCGTAATTACTTTTCGGGAAAATTTATATATAATAATTATAATATTATCGAATTCTTCCTACGAAAAGAGTAAAGTTAGGATAAAATTAATAAAAATTATATAAAAAAGAGAGGGCGGTATAAGAATAAATTTGATATTTTATAAAATTTATATATAAAAGTATCGAATAATTAATATTATAAATAATATCGTAAATACTCCCCTAGTTATTTATCTAGTTTATATATATATTAATATTTTAATTATTATTTTATATTATTTCTATCTTTTTATATATAAATTAAAATATACGATATTAAATAAAATTTTAATATATAAAGAAAGTATATATAAATAATCTAGTATATATATATAATTAATAACTAAATTATTAATATATTATATTAAATCGTTATATTTTTTCGAAAAAAAAAAGATTTACGATATTATAAAATAGTAATATATTATATATACCTACGTTTTATTAAAGATATTAATATAATATATATATTTACGCCCCGCTACCTCTATAATATTATTATTTATCGATATAAGGTTCTAGCCTTAATATTATAAAATTCTAATTTTTAATAATTTTATATCGAGTTAATATTCCTCTATACTATTAGAATCTTTAAAAATTAGTTTTATTATTAAATTTAAGATTTAAAAACTATTTAATAATAAACCCCGTAATTATTTTACGTTTTTTATATTATTATTAAACTACTAGCTCTATACTAACGACTTTAGGTATTATAATTCTAATCTTTTAAATCTTTTTAAAGAAAATACTTATTATTATTATAATATCGGGTTTAACCTCGGGACGTTTAAAAGAATTTAATAATAATAATATTAATTAACCCCCCTCTAATAACCCCCGCTATAAAGATAATAATAAATTCGAAGGTATTTTTACTCCCGAAGAGACTTTAGATATATAGTTTAAAATTATTAAAAAAGAAAACCGTCGCTTTAAATAATAATAAAAATTAGGGGTATTATAAATTTAAAATTTAAAATTATATAATCCTATTATTTCTACGCTCGCTAGCGGAGCGCTAGCGGAATCTACTATTTATAGTAAAGGTCCTTTAATTATTATACCTACTAGTAGAATAATAATAAATTTAATTATATTGGTTAGGAATATCCCTATTAGGGCGAAAATATTATACTTTAATAAAATTCGTTTTTATAAAAATATAAGCGAAGGTAAATATTTATATTAATTCCGCGATATAAATATTAAATATTTAATTAGTCTTAAATATTTTACTACTAACTATTTAAAAATTATATATTATATATATTTATTAGAAAATAACTCTTTAACGTAGTAGTATAAATACTACGATTTATATAATTTAATTAATATTATATTTAACTTTTTTAAGAAGTTCCTTTTTAATTTAATAACGAATTTAATTAATTATTATCTCCTCGTTTATAAGAAATAGGAGGAAGTTAAATAATAGTTTTATTAAAAAATATCGTTATTTAAGGTTTATTTTAAAGAAATGAAAACCTAGTTACCCCTATTTTCGAAGGAGTATAAAGTAAATTTCTTCTTAATTAAATTTAAACCTAAATTTAAAAATAAAATTCTTAATATTAATGATATATTTATTTAAAGAGAAGAAATTCTTACCTAAATTATTATATAAAAAAAGAATTTAAAATATATATAATTAATAAGTAATTTTAATTCTAATTCGGGTTCCTAGTTAAAGAACCTTAATAAAGGAAAATTTATAATAAACCGAATTATTGAATTTAATACCGGCGATAGTATTAAATAAGTATATTTAAAAGAGAAGAGTAATAAATATAAAGTTAATATTATTAATTCTTTATATAATAAAATTATCTATTATTATTATAGAATAGAAAATTATATTAAGCCTAGATATCCCGATATAAATTAATTAATTATATACGTCGGCGCGGTATTAATAAAAAATAATTAAACCTAATTTATACCTTAGAAGAAAAGTAAGAAAAACGATTAATAGAGGTATACTTTTTTATTTTTTCTAAAAGTTAGATTATTTTCTAGGATAAAATTAAGTAGTTTATTACTTTAATTAACTTTAGAGTATAAATTAATTTAATTTTATAACGGTTCGTTATTAAAAATAATTTAGAACTTTATAACACTACTTTACCGCTAGTTAAAGTAATTAACGGGTAAAGTATATATTATTATAGCGCGTATTAATTAGACTATTAAATAATCGATAATTAAAATTAAAGGCGTAAATATAATACTCTATTCTATACTATAAACTTTAAAGATTTAAACGTTATTCTAGGTATATTTAAATTATATTAATTAAAGATATTAATTAGTTTTAAAGCGGATTAATAGCGGTTTAAAATTGATTCTAGTAATTTATAAATTAAGAAACCGGCTAAATTTACTAAGAATTTTAAAAATAAATCAAATATATTCGCGGTCGTATATATTATAATAACGTGAGGTAAATAGGAAGAACTTCTTAACCTAGAGATTCCTAAAGAATTTATAAAGTTTTATAATATTTTTTCTAACGAGAAAACGAGTACCCTATTTATTTTTAAATAGTGGGATTATATTATTAAAAAAAAAGTTAATAAAGAACCGCCCTATAAGCCTCTCTATAATTTATTTTAAATTAAATTATCTGAGTTACGGCGTTATTTAGAATCTTTACTCTATAAAGACTAGATCCGTTATTTAATATCTTTAATAAGATTTTTTTTTTTTTTATATTTAAAAAGAATAATAAATTATATTTTTATATAAATTATTAAAGTTTAAATACGGTAATTATTAAAAATCGATACTCGTTACCTCTAATTACTAAGATATTAGACTATTTATATAGTTTTGAAATCTTTATAAAATTAGACTTTAAGGATATTTATTATAGAATTCGAATTAAGAAAAACAATAAATAGAAAATTATCTTCCGAACTCGTTATAATTATTTCGAATATTTAATTATACCTTTTAAGCTCGCTAACGTATCGGCGATATTTTAAATTTATATTAACTATATATTTATAAATTTAGTAGATATAATATATATAATATATTTAAATAATATTTTAATTTATAATATTAATCCGGCGGAGTATTAACGGTATATTAAATAAATATTTAAATAATTATATTAGTTTTAGTTATTTACTAACTTTAAGAAATATTAATTTAATACCGAAATAATCGAGTTTTTAAATTTTATTATATTTATTAATAAGGTAGTTATAGACCCGGAATATATTAAAACTATTAAAGAATAACCTTAACTAAAAACATATTAAGAAATATAAATCTTTTTAAATTTCGCTAATTTCTATAGGCGGTTTATTTATAGTTATTTTAATATAATTATATTATTTACTAATTTATTTAAGGGTAGTAAAGTAAATAAAAAAATAAATTTATTGAAATAAATAAACGGCGCTACGGAATCGTTTTAGATTTTTTAAAATATATTCGTAAACGCGCCTTTTCTACACTATTATAATCTAATTAAATAATTATATATAAAAATAGATATTTCTAACTTTGGCCTTAACTCTATATTATTATAATAAAATAAAAATAGTTATTAATACTTTATAATATTCTAGTCACGGAAATTAAATTCTTTAGAATAAAACTATAAAATTTATAATTAAAAATTACTCGTTATTATAGCGGTAATAAAATAATAGTAATATTATTTAAAAAGTAACCTCTATTATATTAAAATCTAGATTAATTATAATAATTTAAAGAGTTTTATAAAATAAAAGGAGCTAAACTCTAAATAGGCCCGCTAAGTATTTAAATTAATTATTTATAATTTTAAGATTATTTATCGGGCTAGAAAATTGAATTTTATTAATATATCGTCGCGGCGCTTTAATTATAAGGGAGTATCGCCGTTGAATATTAAATTATTATTAATATTTTAGAATAAATATATTTTTTAGATTAATAATTAATTATCGGAAAGAGATAAAGAAGTAAAGATAATTATAATTTCTAATTTTTAAATTTTTAAATTAAAAGTAGTAGTTTTAAAACGAGATATTATAATAATATTTAAAACTATATATAATAATCCTAAAAGGCCTACTAAAATATTAATTCGGGAATTATAAATTTATAATAATTAAATAAATTCTTTTCGAACTAGAGCGAATATATTAAAGAACCGCTATTATATAAAGAATAAAATATAGGTTATAGACTTCGAGAGACTATTAAAATATAATAGTCGCTTTTATATATTAAAGAATAAAGCTCTAAAGGATAAATTTATAAAAAAAATTTATAATAATCCTCTAGTAAATTATTTTAATATTATAAAATTATATAAATTATTTACTCGAAAATTCTTCTAGGAGGGTAGTTTAAAGTAAATTATAAATTATATTAAAATTTATAATATATATTAACGGACGAAGGCGCCGCGATATTATTTATATAATAAATTAAATTCGCTTCCTATTACTATTTAATTATAGAAGGAAATTTTTATAAATTTTATAATTAATTTACCGATTAATAAATATAAAGGTATTATTTAAAATACTATCTTTATCGTTATAAATCGATTTATTAAAATAATTAAATATATATTTATAACTATTAAAATTAATACTATTTAATTAGCGGAAATATTTTATTTTAAAATTATTTACCGCTATAGTATACCTAATAGTATTATTAACGGATAGAGGCTCTATTTTTATAAATACTTTTTAATTAATTATATATTTTTATTTAAAAATTAAACGACGCCTAAATACTATCTTTAACCCTTTAATAAAAATATAGTATTAACGAAATAAAACACGTAAGAATTATAGTATTAACGAAATAAAATAGTAATTAAAATTCAGTTTTAGTATATTATATATTTATTTAATTATTTATTAATACGAATAAATTATTATTTTATATTAAGATAATTAGTAATTATAATAATTATCTTTATAAATAAAGGGTCTAACGTCCTCGAGGCTATAAATTATTAATATAAATATATAAGCGAATTAGTTTTACTAAAAATAAATTTAGTATTATAATTATTATTATTATTCTTCTCTTTAATCTAAATCCCCGCGTAATATATAAAAGATAGAAATATCTAGTCGAGGCGACGACGTCTTTATTTTAAATTATCGAGAGGGAGACTAGTTATTAATTTATAAACCGGAGTAGTATCTCTACTAGAAGATCTAATTACCGGAGTATATATTATTATTATAGTTATACTCTTTAAAGTAACTTTCGATATCGTTATATCTACGATATAACTAAAGGAAGTATCTATAATAGTACCGAATTAATTATATAATTTATTATTACCTTTAATAAATTTACTATTTAGTACAATATTAGTAGTTATTTATTATTTAAATTTCTCTCGATTATATACGCGTTCTAAAGCGGGATATCTTTTAATTAATATATTTATATTTATATTAATATTAGTTAAAAGATTATTAACGAAGTCTTTAATACCGTTTATATTTTTAACTCTTTTAATTAATTTTATCTATTTATTATTAATTAATTAATCTTTAGGTATTTCGATCTCTATAGAATTAAAAAAACTCCGTAGTAAATAATCGACCTAGTATTAATTTAAGAGGCGGCTCTAGTATTAAATAAAAACGATATAAAAGATTTCTAGGACTAATAAAACGCGGATTATTTTATTATTAATTTTAATAATAAGTCTTTCTAAGAAATTTATATAGTTATATAAAATAGTATTATTATTCGCTAGGATCTTATTTCTAGTTACTAGCTCGTTTATACGGGTTTCGGATTTAACGAATATTTTTTTAGTAATCTCGACTAGGGACTCCTCTTTAATATTATTATTTAAACTCTTTAATAATATAAAAATATCTTTAATCTTCTCTTTTATTTTTAACGATTTAGTTTATCTATTAGGTTTTATTTTCTTCGAGTATTTTATTCCTAAACCGGTTATATTCGCTCCCGTAGTATTAAATAAAAAAATTTATTTTCTTTTACCCTTTTTATTTATAATAGGGTTAATATAGTACCTATTATTTATTATAAAAACTAATTCTTCGATATCCGTAGTAAACTAGGTATTTAGGTTAGAAGTAATACTCTTTAATTAATAATATATTAACTCCGTAATCTAGTTCCTATTAATTTATAATAATATAGAATTATTCTTTATTAAAGGCGGTATAGTCGTTAATATAACTAATTTAGATTTATTAATTACTATAGAAATACCTATTATTATTTATATTAAAGGTGTTTTTTTCGTATTTAAATTAATTAAAGTTTTATCCTATTTAAACTTCTTCGTTATATATTTTACTCTCTTTTATTTAGAGCTTTTAGATATAATAGAAGAAAAAATAATTTTAAAAGTATTTATAAAGCGCTAGTACGTTATATACGCCTACGCTCCGTTACCTCTATAATATTATTATTTATCGATACGGGGTTCTAGCTTTAGTATCGCGGGGTTCTAACTTCTAGTAATCCTATATCGAGTTAATATTCCCCCGTTTTATTAAAATTCTTAGAAATTAGTTTTATTATTAAATTTAGGATTTAAAAACTACTTAATAATAAACCCTATAACTATTTTATATCTTTTATATTATTACTAAACTACTAGCTCTACGCTATCGGCTTTAAATATTATAGTTTTAATCTTTTAAATCTTTTTAAAGAAAAGGCTTATTATTATTATAATATCGGGTTTAATCTCGGGATATTTAGAAAAATTTAATAATAATAATATCGATTAACCCCCCTCCGACGACCCCCGCTATAAGAATAGTAGTGAATTTAAAAGTATTATTACCCTTAAAAAGACTTTAAATATATAATTTAAAGTTATTAAAAAAGAAAATCATCGCCTTAAATAATAATAAAAGTTAGAAGTATTATAAATTTAAAATTAAAGGTTATATAATCCTACTATTTCTACCTCCGTTAACGGAGCGCTAGTAGAATCTATTATTTATAGTAGAGGTCCCCTAATTATTATACCTACCGGAGGAATAATAATAAATTTAATTATATTTAATAAGGATATTTTTATTAGGGCGAAAATACTACGCCTTAATAAAATATATTTTTATAAAAGTACGAGCGAAGGTAAATATTTATACTAGTTCCGCGATATAAATATTAAATTTTTAATTAGTTTTAAATATTTCACTACCGACTATTTAAAGATTATATACTATATAGATTTATTAAAAGGTAACCCTTTAACGTAGTAATATAAATACTATAATTTATATAGTTTAACTAGTATTATATTTAGTTTTTTTAAAAAGTTTCTTTTTAATTTAATAACGGATCTAGTTAATTATTATCTCCTTATTTATAAAAAGTAGGAGGAAGTTAAATAATAATCTTACTAAAAGATATCGTTATTTAAAGTTTATTTTAAAGAAATAAAAACCTAATTACCCCTATTTTCGGAGGAGTATAAAGTAAATTTCTTCTTAACTAAGTTTAAACCTAAATTTAAAAATAAAATCCTTAATATTAATAGTATATTTATTTAAAGGGAAGAAATTCTTACCTAGACTATTATATAAAAAAAGAATCTAAAGTATATATAATTAATAAACGACTTTAATTCTAATTCGGGCTTTTAATTAAAGAACCTTAATAAAGGAAAATTTATAATAAACCGAATTATTAAGTTTAACACCGGCGATAATATTAAATAAACGTATTTAAAAGAGAAAAGTAATAAATATAAAACTAATATTACTAATTCTTCGTATAATAAGATTATTTATTATTATTATAAAATAGAAAGTTATATTAAGCCTAAATATCCCGATATAAATAAACTAGTTATATATATCGGCGCGGTATTAATAAAAAACAATTAAGCCTAATTTATACCTCGGAAAAAGAGTAAGAAAAACAATTAATAGAAATATACTCTTTTATTCTTTTTAAAGATTAGATTACCCTCTAGGATAAAGTTAAATAACTTATTACTTTAATTAATTTAAAGGCGTAGATTAATTTAATTTTATAATAGTTCGTTATTAAAAATAATTTGGAATTTTATAATACTACTTTACCGCTAGTTAAAGTAATTAACGGGTAAAGTATATATTATTATAGCGCGTATTAATTAAACTATTAAATAGTCGATAATTAAAATTAAGAGTATAAATATAGTACTTTATTCTATATTATAGACTTTAAAGATTTAGACGTTATTCTAAATATATTTAAATTATATTAATTAAAGATATTAATTAATTCTAAAGCGGATTAATAGCGGTTTAAAATTAATTCTAATAATTTATAAATTAAGAAACCGGCCAAGTTTACTAATAATCTTAAAAATAAATCGAATATATTCGCGGTTATATATATCGGTAAATCTCAAAAACTCCTATTAAAACTCTAGTTACCGACCGCGCGGATAGGGCTAGTAGTGTTTTACTAGTAGCCCTAAATTACGGATAAAATAAGTAGCGTCCTATTAGTAGGTTTAGTAAATTAGGGGTCTAGGTAACGTCCTATTAATAAATTTAATAACTCGGGGTTATTATTAATAATTTATTAATAAATTTAATAACTTTTATTTACCGATATTATACTCCTAGTATAATTAGTATCTATTATTTATAGATAGTATACTACTAGCCCCGATAGTATATCTAATTTACTAATAATATACTCGAAGTATATTTAGTAAATTAACTATATATTAATCTCTACTAGTATAATATACCTATTATTAAACTTTAAGTTTAATTATTATTTAATATCTAATATTTACTACTAATATTAACTATAGATTATATTATTATAACTACTTTTTTCTGTATCTTCGTTAGAGTTATTATTATTTATATTTATACCTTAACCCCTACCGCCTCTACTAGTACCTAGTTTAGAATATTTATACGAGATATATTTAACCTTCGCGTAGTATTAATAAGATTTCTCTTTTTAATTATCTTACCTCTATTATTATTAATAATACCTATTCTAGTTATAGTAGTACTATTAATAGTAAAGATAATAACGAAGAAAACGTCGACGACGTCGATAATATAATTAGTAGGTTAGACGGCGATAAATAATTTAACCCTATAAATAAAGAGTTTATAATAACCTAAATATAGCCCGGTATTCTCGCTAATAATAATATTTAAAACTTTTATATCTTCGTTTTTAGATTACCTTATAAATTATCTAGAATACTCTAGGAGCGGACGATAATTATAGGAGGTTATAGGATTTTTCGTTATAAGGTATTTTTATATAGTTTTTATCCAACTCGGATATCTATTATATCCGATTTAAATAACTATTATATCCGACTCGGATAATTATCTCGTCCGACTCGAAAAGTTATTTTATCCGACTCGATTAATAGTAGGATATCCTAGAATTTCTATTTATAGGCGCTATAAATATTTAGTCTATTAACACTATTAATAAAATAAATAAATATTAAATTAAAGGATTTATAAAGTAAATAATATTTTATCTTTATAATATTAAGCCCGTAGATATAGTCTTTATTAAGAATATACCGTTATTATCTACCGCGATATTTATTCGGTAATCCCTTTTTAAACGGGATTCTAATCGGTCTCTTTCTTTTTATATTAAAATACTATTAATATAGACCCCGTTAATAAATACCTTAAAAGTAAATAATTTAATTATAAAAGTTAAGGCCTTTAGTTTATAGTATTTAATATTAAATACCACGCTAGTCTTCGCTTCGATATACTTTATAATAGATTTAGAGTTATTATTATTTATATTATATTTTTATAATTAACGTCCTTTAGATTTAACTCCTATTTTAATAATATTAATAATAGTTATTATCTTCGTAACTATAATCTAGTAAAAAGGAAATAATATCGATTTATATTTATAGGCTTAAACTTTTACTTAGGCGGTAGATATATAATTAAACGAAAACGCTATTTTATATAATTAAGTTAAAGTTATATTCGCCCTATTTAGAACCGGATTTTTAACTTTTATTAAATTATTAGTTTTATTACTCTTCGCCTTTATAATTTCGTTTAGTATATAGCCGAATATATCTACTAATCTCTACGTTATAGTAATTGGTTATTAAATACTATCTATTATAACCGGGATACTTGTTAGGTTATTAATATTATCCGAGTTATTTAAAAATCTCTAAGCTCTTAGAGCCTAATTAAAGAAACTATTAATACTATTATATTAATTAAATAGAACGGGTATAACTCCAAGGTTATTATCGGAGAGAAAGAAGTAACGTTATCGGTAAATATAATTTCGGTAGCTAGAATATCTTCGGGCTTTTATATTTATCGAGTAGAACGGGTATAACTCTAAAATTATTATTAGAAAGAAAGAAATAATAGTATTAATAAATATAATTTCGGTAACTAGGATATCTTTAAATTTATAAATAGCGCCTTTTTTTTTAAGAGAGGGTATAGTTTCGTTATTAACTTCCCCTTTACCTAGGGTCTTAACTTTAATAATATAATAAAATATTTACTCTACGATTTCTTTTTTATATTTTAAATTTTAGGGCTCGGTAGTAACTTTACCCTCTTTAATCTTAATCCTTTTTATAGTATTATTTTAAACTCGGTAATAATTTTACCCTCCTTAATTTTAATCTTTTTTATAATATTATTTTAAGCTCGGTAGTAACTTTATCCTCCTCGGTTTTAATTTTCTTTATAATATTATTTTAGGCTCGGTAGTAACTTTACCCTCCTCGGTTTTAATTTTCTTTATAATATTATTTTAAGTTTAGTTTTAACTCTTTTTATAATATTATTTTTACTTTAAATATATACTCTTATAATTCTATTCTTTAGAGTCGCTTTAATAAGAATCCCGGTTTAATATTCGATGGTTTTTTTTATATATAAGACCTTTAAGGCCTTTTAGTATTAAACGGATTTAAGTAACGAAGTTTAAATATAAATACATCCTAGATTAATCGACGGATTTTCCTTTTTATATTTAGTCTAGGCTTTAACGATTTCTAAAAACTTTCTATATTTATTAAAAAACTTAATTCTCTTTATAATATTAGGATAAATTCGTTTTAGAAATTAAATATATATATCTTAAATAATATTATATACCTCGTTAAGGTTAAAGTATCTAGAGGATATAATATAATTATTCGAATAAAGAACGATTTTTAAAGATTTATTTAATATAAGTTATATCGATCTATATAATCTCTTCCTCCTAGATAATATAGGGTTTAATTTACTATTAATATTAATATTAAATTCGGAATTAAATTTAAAAATAATAATATTCTTTTAGTTTAAAGGATTAGGTATAATTATAAACTCGCTAACTAATATATTATAAGATTAACTAGGCGTTAACGGATTTAATAATTTAAAAATTAATCGCGAGTCGGTTAAAATTTTACGAAATTAACAAACTTATTTATTTTTTTTCTTTTAAAAAATATTAGTTTAAGCGCCCCCTTTAATATACTTCTTAATCTATTATTTAAATCTTACTATTTCTCGTATAATAATTATTAGAAGGTTTTTATCTAACGGCTCTAGTAACTCCTTTAATCTAGTATCGATATTATCCGCTTTTTATTAAACCTCGTTAATAATATATAGGAGGCTAGACGGATATTAATAAATATTCTTAAATAATAATAAACGGGGCTCGTTTACCTTTTCCGAATATAGGCGGTTAAATATTTAGAGAGCGCCGATTATAATAAAAAAGTATTAAAGTATTTATTATAAATACCGAGTATAGTAATATAAAACTCGTTTAAATTAAAGAAGGTATCTTTCTTTCTCTTTATTATAACGTAGTTAACTTAGGTATTTAGATTATTTTAATATAATAGTACCCGAAACTATAAATTTAGTATTCGTTATTAAATATCTAAATTTATTATTAGAGAGACTCGCCCTTTTATATTTAATCGGGCTTTATTAAATCGCCGACTATTTTTCTTTTTACTTTAACTTTCTTTATTGAACTAAAGGCGCTCGAATTAATAAGATTATTAATTAATATAAAAGTAAAAAGGTTAATATAATCCTTTATTTAAATATATTCTTTTATAAGATTTCGTATAAAATTAATTAAATAAGTTTCCGCTAGAATCTTCAATTTACCTTTAATAGTATAAGCCGGCCTTTAAGGCCTTTAATTATTATAAATATAAATTAATTATCTTTATTCTATCTAAATTTAGGGAGTTTAATTAAATTTAAAATTATAAATTAATTTCTCTTATTCGAAAATATATACGGATAAGTATAACTTAATAACTATTAAAAAGTACGAGATAATAACTAGTATAATATATAATCTATAAAGAAGTAAGAAAGTAAAGATTTTAGAAAGAACGAATCCGAGGAAATAAATAAACTAAAATAAATAAAGTAGAGATCGATAAGAAAATATTTAGTACTAGAGTATTATATATTTAATAAAATAAGGCTCGTTATTATTACGGAGTAAATAATTTAACTAGATCTCCGAGGCGCCTTATATTCGTTATTAAATAATAAAGATACTATTATATTATAAATATAAATAGTAGTATAAATAATCTAGTTATATTATAATTAAATATAGCGAGTAGTATTATAACGTGAATAAATAGAGGGAGAAAGATAAAAGATATATAAATTCTTTCTTATTTAAATAATTATATTCCTTTTTAATACTCGTCGCTCGGTTATATAAGGTCTTTTACTAGCTCCCGACGTTATTATATTCTTCTAGGATTATTTTTATTAAAGGTTCCTAAAAGGTATAATATTCCGATAATAATTTAACTATATATATTAATACTCCTTTAATATTTAACTCTAGACTCGTATTAATAACTTTAACCTTCTATTATATCTTTCGTATTAACTAGATAGAGGAGATATATATTATATAATTTATAGTTAAATAAGCCCGTGGATATTAAACTTATCGAGATATAAAAAATTAAAAAGGAGATTATTAGCGCTATTATAAATAATAGAGAGAATATATAATTATTATTAATATTTTAATTTAAGGCTATTTACCCTAGCGGGGGGGTTATAAATATCGAAGAATATCGAAGAATATTTAGTTTAGAGGTAAAGTTCTAGATTTTAGGAAATATCTCGAGGATAAAAGTTATTATAAAGAGATCGCTATATTAGGGTAAAATAATAATAGATAATTTAAAGATTTAAAAAAATACGAGTATATATAAATTAAAGCCTCCGGTATAACGAATATAAATAAAGAAAAATATTAAAAAAAGTAAAATAGAGATCGATAGGAGGATATTCGGGGTAGAAATAATATATATTTAATAATATAAAACTTATTATCGCTACGGAGTAAATAGATTACCCGAATTTTAGGGCGCCTCGATTATAATAGTTTCTAAAAGGGGCGACTCTTTCGATATAACCTCCCTTCTTATTTTTAATTTTATAAATAACGAAGATTAAAAGGACCTATTTATTTTCTATTTATTAAAAGATATTATAGACGTACTAATACTAGATATCTAAAAAGTTATTAATTTACTAGTATTAACCTCTAACGGTATAAATACTATAAATAGTTACGTCGAAGAGTATAGTATAGACGGTATATAATAAGATATTAATAAGAATATAGTAGAATTCGGTGACTTAGAGTCTAACTTTATCGTAAATAAATAATAATACTATATTCGTTATTAGATAACGAAGTTAGGCTTAAAGTATTCGAATTTCTTCGATTCTTTATTCGTTTTATTCGGCGTGGATATACTTCTTAAAGATAATTTCTAGTTTAAGGTTAACGAAATTATAATAGTTACAATTAACTAGAAATATAGGAGGGGGGTTAGAAACTAGCCTAGTTTATTAAATAATATCTACTATAACTTTAATAAAGGTATATAATAATATATAAACTTTAGTTATATCGTAATTAATCGAGTAAAAAATAGTATAATAATGTGAAAGGGTAAAGGTAAGAAGATAAGAGGTAGATAAATAATCTCCTATTTACGTAATTATCCCCTTTCTTTACTATTTATCCGTTTAAAATTTTATTCGGGGGAAGACCTTCTTATCGGAGTACCTCGGCGGGAGGGGGAAATATAATAAAAATATTTACCCCTAATCGTTAAACTACTTAAAGATTAATAGGTTTTCGTTAAAAAAGGTAATTACCTTCGGGCTATTATTATATAATATAATTTCGACGACGTCTTCGGATTTAACCTTTACTTCGGGTTTATATTCGTCGAAAAAAATACCTTTAAAGAATATCGAGGCTTTAAATAATAATCCTTTATATATACCGAAACTTTTAATTTCTAGGCCGATATAAATAAATATAATTAAATCGTAATTAAAGTTATGAATAATTATTAATATTATTTCTTATATTTTAAATGATATATTTACTCTATAATATCCCTTTTACTCTTTAACTTCTTAGGTTTAGTCGCTATAATAAACTCCTCCCTTTTAATCCTTTATATAATATTATCTTTATTCTATATATTTATATTTATACTTCGTTATTCGTTATTATCCTTATCTCTCTATATATTATCCTTCCTCGATAACGAGTTAATTATATTAATCTATATAATGATCCCGCTCTTACTCGTAGTATTCCCGAATATAAACTCTCTACGCTTTCTTTTTTTTATAAAATTTATATCCGTAATCCCTAAAATACCCGGTTTTAGTATATTATTAGTTTAGGAGGTAGTACCCGTATTTATATTATTACCCCGGTTATTTAGGATTTAGTATCTTCGATTATAATAAAATAATAATATTCTTAATTCGCTTCTTCGACTTTATCTCTAAACCCGATTCGGGCGATTTATTATCCGAGTCGGATAATAATATAAACGATTTAATATCTAAATTAAATAATAATATAAGCGATTTAGTATTTAAATCGGATAACGATATAATTTAAATCGGATTTTATCCTCTAGATTACTTTATTAAGCCTTTATTTTTATACGTTTTTTATTATAATAATTAATAGAAATTCTTTTTCCCTATAATATTAATATCTATAACTCTTTTATCGCTTTATATTTAATTTATATATACGCCCTCTATTTATAATTTAAATATAAATTTCCTCGGTTACCCTCTAGCTCTTCGTAAGGAATTTAGAGTTATAAATAATATTATATTAATTTTAATCGATAAATAAATTAATATAGAAGAAGTCCCTTCTCTTTATCGTTATAAATACGAGATAAATATTTCGCTCTATATTCGGTAGTCCGTAGAACCGCCGATTATTTAATATTTTAGGGTTAAGAGTATATAATAAATATACTCTTTCTATTTTTATTATTCTATAAAACTCTTAAACCTATTTTAAGTATTAATAATTAAAGATTTTTATAAAAGTATTTTATAAACGAGTAAATTATTATTTTTAGTCTTTCTAGCCTAAATTCTTTATTTTTATAACGATTTATATCTTATTTATTAACCTTCCTTTTTATATAGTAATAGGATTCGTTTCGACCGATTTTTATTCGTATATCTATATACTATCCCTACGCTAATTATAATAGTATAACTTTATATTTAGTTTATAAATTATTATATCTTTATAAAAGTAACTCGGATTAAAAGAGTCCTCCCCTAATATTTTCTAATATATTATATTTTTAAGGATATAGATTAGGTAGTTATTAACCTAACTATAATCTACCTCTCGTTTATTAATTTCGATATTCGGTATCGTTAGGCCCTATATAGACGCCTTTACTCGATTCGTTTTAATAAATATAATTAAACCTTCGAGAAAGCCCTTTAGGTTAAGTATCTTCGCTATATTTAATATTATATATTAATAACGAGTATCGTACTTATAGATTTATTATAAAGTAATGTCCTCGTCTACGTCTATTTATTAATTTAATTCATCGAGGTTTAAAAGAACCCCGGCCTTTATAACTTTCTTTTCTTTTTATTTTCTCTTTTAATTAAATAGTATAATCTTTATCTCCCGATACTCTAAATTATCCTTTATAGTAGTGATTTTGATATAGCGAGTATTATATTTCATTATTTACTCTTAATAATCGTCGTATTTATTCGTTTACTCGTAATAGTTTTTTAGTAATATTAAATATATCCTCTTTATTATTTAAATACTATAAAAGTCTAGTGGACCGTACTATTTAATTATAAGTATTATATAAATAAGGACGTAGAATTTAGGGAAGTTAAAATATAACTCGCCCGTTTTTTTATCGATCGGCTTATACTTTCTAAAGACTTCTTTTAATAGATTAATTTTATTTAATATTATATTTATATACCTAAATATTTCTTCGTTATATAAACGATATTTTATAAATATAATGAAGTTAATAATCGCTCGTCCTATATATAGTATTTCGGGTATTTTTTCTAATAGTAGAGGGGTAAATACGGGTATAATTATTTATAAAAATTATTTACTCTCCTCCCCCGTCTATTAACTAATTTTACTAAAGTTTAGGAAACGCTTTAAATTAGTATATTTAGGTACGACTCGAAATCGACCGTCGAATAAATTTTTTATCTCTTCTTTTATTCTACTTTCTTTAACGTATTAAGTTTATTAATTTAAAAGATAGTTTATTAGCCTCTTTATTATTAAAGTATATAATATATTAAATATCTAGATCCCGAAGATATTAACCGCGAAATAACCTTCCGCGAAGTTACGGCGGTTGTATACTACTATATTCGATAATTATTTAGGCGTATCTTTATCGTAGGTCCTTTAAATATATAATTATTCTATATATCGCTTCGGTATTCTTAAAGGATATAGGACCTTAGGGCGTAATCGCTCGCGTTTATTTAATAATACTAGATATACCGGATAATATTTACTACTCTTAATAAAGGTAATTAAAACTTATTCTTTATAATCGCTAGGTATAAAAGTTAAGATCGGATAATATCGTCGGATTAGTTTATCCGCGTACATAATATAAATCCCCTTTCGAGTATACTCTTTAAATACTTTAAAATTACGCCGTTAGTATAAATAAATAATAATTATAATTACGATTAATTTACCCTCTACTATAAGCCCTAAAGTATAGTAATATACTTCGGCTTTCGTTTTATTATAAATTATTAATATTAGGCCTAGTAGTATTATCCCTAGCCGAGTCTTTACTCGTTATATACTCCGTTTAAAGTTACCGATAATAATATAAACCGGCTAGGCCTACTAGTCTCCGTATATTCGAGATAAATAAATCTTATTCGATCTTATTATTACCGGTATAACGGTCGAGTCGTTAAATAGTTTATCCTATATCTCCTACTATTAACCGGCTATATATATCTTATCAATAATAAAATCTTTATTAAAATTTCGCTAGCGTATTAATATATAGTTAAGACTCGAATTAAATAATATATATCCTAATAACGCTTTTATAATAAATATTATATCGAAGTAAAGGATAGAATATATTCTAGGCTCGTTACTATATTTATTTATATAAACCTAAAAAGTTTACCGGACCTAGTCCTTATCGGTATTATTATATTTTATATTAAATAATTTAGTTTTTAATAATAGAGTATTATCGAAGTTATAATATCCGTAGAAAAGTTTTAATCGACGGTTTTTAAAGAATTTATTTATAGAACTACTAAAGACTCGCGCGATATATATCTACTCGGTTATTACGTAGTCTATTTTTAATCCGAAGGGATAGTAATTTATACTTAATTTAGATAGTTACTCGGATAAAGACTTTAAGTCTAGTATATTTTTTCTTATTATTAACCTCCCCGTACCTCGCTCTAGTAGGTATTATTCCACCGATATAATTATTAAAAATAATATTATACTAGTACCGCCCGAAGTCGTTATAAAGGTCGTTTATTCCGCTATTTAGATTAATACGTCTTAAGGATAATATATTTTATAGTCCTCCGCGTTTTAGAATATTTATTCTAAAATATCGTTATTTATATAATTATTTAATGCGTATTATTCTTCTAAAAATATTTATATCTTTAGTCTAAAAGCGACTTTTATTATTAATATCGTCCTCGTTCTTTTCGTCTATATAAGTTAGGGGCTTTATAGGATTTTTATAAAGATATATCCGTTTCCTACGCGTTTAATTAAGGTTATTAAATTAGTCTTTATATTATAATAGATACCTAGAAAGACCGTTACTATTGAGATATTACTTCTCGTAGTATCGATACTATTAATTCATTTATTCTAATAATAGTATAATTTAAATTCTCTTTTCCTAGTAAATTTATCGATAAAGTAAGATATCGATTAGTTTAAAGTCCTTATATAATCAAGATTTAGGTAATTCTAATACTACTCGTTAATCGTCCGAGATATATACGAACCACGTAGTATATTAGGTCATTCGTATATTAGGTATATTAAACTTCGAAGGTAGGATTCAGTCTTTAGAATATTAAAGAAGCCTCGTAAAGTTTTAGAGATAAATTCTTAATACTAGGTATAATAATTAACTAGTATAACCGCAGTAATAAAATATTAATATTATAAAAATATTATTTAATTTAATATATAAAAGAGTATAGAAAGAAATTATATATATTATTTTATTTATTTAAACGAGAAAGAGGCTAGATTAAATCTATATATTAAATACTAGAGTTAGAGAAGGGGATCTTTCTAAGAGTTTATATATATTAACTAATAAATATACGAGAGCTACTTTTTAATATTAAGTTTATAGAGGTCTTTACGTTATCTCTTTACCTTTTTATCGGATCTTTTATAAAATATACTTACCGCTAAAACGGGATAATTACCCGTTAATATAAGGATTCCTCCGCTTAATAAGGATATAATATACTAGTTTATCGTATCCCTAGCGATTATACTTAATAATTATAATATTCTCGATCGTAGGTAAACTCTACCGCTTCTAATTTAAAATATAGTACGATATTAACTAAGAAATAATTATAGCCTAAATTTACTACTATATTTAATAATAATTATAAACTATTAATAATACTAGAGTATAGACCTATATAAATATTCCGATAGTATAGTATTTAATTAGAAGTAAGCGGTCTTTTATACTATTTACTTTATTTATTTCTCCCGCTATACCTCCCTTTATAGTATATTAAGTATAATTTTAACCGACTCGGACGTTTTTTATTATCCGGCTACTTTTAAGATTTAAGAATTTATAAAAATAAAAGTATTAACTTTTAATAGTAATCCTATAATAGTCTAAATATAGTAATAACTTCATTAACTACCTAATCGAATATAATTCCGCTCTAATAAATATTTAGTTATATATACTATTAATTCGTATTTAATACGCGAATTTAATATTATTTTAATATCCGTTTCTAGTTATTACTATTTTATTATTTATCGCCCTCTTTACTTTTATTTAAATCTAGGATCTTCTACTTTATTATATTCTAGCGTTATAATAAATAGGATTTTATAAATATTAGTATTAAATTTCGACGAGTTTAATATTATCGTCTTAGCGCTACTAGTTATAAAATAAATAGCGCGTTTATTTACTTTATTTATCGAAAGTCGATTTGTACCCTTTATTTATCCTTTCGCCCCCTTTATTTATTAACTATACTTCACCCTCTTTATTTTAATTCTTATTAATAATATTTATTTCTACCTCGCTTTTTAACGTAGATAGGTTACTTATTATAGTATTATCGATTCCTAACTTCTACGTTAATATTAGTTTAAATAATCTCCGATAGAATATTAAGAATATCGAGCTCGGTTTATAATATATACCGAAATTCTTCGCCGTAGTTAAAATAGAGCTAGAGAAGAGAATATAAAATATAAGAATATTAAGTAGAACCTTCCGTAATAATAAAATTAAAGTTACTCGTTATTAAATTATCGACGTTACTATTATTAATCTTAATTTACTAAATTATTCTTTTTTATTTAGAGATAAGAGGATATAATAGTTTTTATATTTAGTTAACGAAAATATTACTAAAGCTATAAGCCGTTAATTTAAATAAGAATCCGAGGAGTTATATAAATCCTTATATTCTAAAGTTAAAAGAACCGAAGACGATTACTCCGAAAGTAAATTTTATATAAGAAATTATACCTCGCCCCCTCGAATATTTAGAGATTTTAAAACGATTCTCCTTAAAATCTTATATAACCGTAATAATTAAATCCGATTTATTCGACTAAATACTATCTTAAAAGATAATATAAAGAATAATAATAAACCGATATAGTTCCGGTTTATTTATATTAAACTAATTAACGTCTTAATAATAAAGCGCTTCTAGGATAAATAAGATAATTTATATTATAATAAACTCTAGTATTCTACTTCTAGCGAATATATAGATATTAATTATAACGAGGACCTATAGGATATACTGGCTAGTATATAGTAAAGCGGTAGTTTTAAATAATTCCTTTATATTATATATAAGCCTCTCCGTAAATCAAGTTATTTTATATAATAATTAAGATACTAGTTAATAGAATTACTAGTATTAATAAAAAGTACCGGGTTTATAGTCGGCTAGTATACCTAAAAATATTATAGTCCTCTCCCGCGAAGAGAAAAAACTTAGTTAAAAAGATCTTCTATTTTTATCGAATATTTAAAGAAACCTCCTATATTATCTTTTATTATTTAATAACTTTATTAAACGAATCCGCCTCTACTCTCTTTTATTAAGCGAACTAAAACTTTTATCGAGATATTATCCGACGATAATAAGGAGGAAGAAGAGGCGCTAGAAAACTTAATTATTAACTAATTATATTAAACAAGGGACCCGTCCTTATATAATATTAATATAAGGAAAATAACCTCGGCGAGGGTCGCCGAGGTAGATATAATATCTATAAATATAAACGAGTAAGAAACTTTATAAGTTTTTACCCCCTATTTTTCGATTCGCCCGTAATTTATCTACTCCGTAGCTTTATTATAATTAATAAAGAGGACCGACCTTAATAGGATAGTAGAATATAGATATTTATAAAGTAGTTATTCTAGTTAAAACCCGGTAATAAGTTTATTTATAATATATATATTATACGAGGGTTAAAGCCGTAGAAAACGGTAAATAATAAAATAGTACCTCTTAAACTATATATTTATTAGTTCTACGATATTGCTTAGAGAAGGCGGCGGGCTAGTTATTATAAAAAAGTTATTAACGGTAATAATTTAAGATTTAATAAGGTTCGTTCTTAACTCTAAGTCTCTTTTAATAATATTATCGAATCGGATTATATTAATATCCGATTCGATTTAGATATTTAATATTTTCTTTAACTTTATTACCGAACGTTAATTTAATTTATATTACTATTACTTTAGCGTTTAAAAGAAATTTCGGGATCTCGAAGAATTTAAAGAATTTATTTATTATAGTAAATATCTCCCTTTATACGAGTTATAATTATAAACCGATAGTAATATTTATCCCTCTACGGGTCGACTAGATATCCGTTACTTTTATATATATAAATATAAGGATATTATTATTTATCCTATATAAAGTATTACCCTAGCCGTTATCTTAACGAAGGTAATAGGGAATTAATTAAAAGAATAAACTAAATAAATCGATATAGACGATAAGAATTTAAGACTTTAATACTTTTACGCCTAGATTAAAAAGAAGTATTTTAATATTAATATTTAGCGATTTACCCTCGAAAATATTAAATTATTATATTATAAATTAAACGGAGCCGTAAAGCCTAGCTAGGAAAGAATCCTATTTATATATAACCCCGCCTTATATAATATATAGGTTAAGAAGATTTTAAATCGACTAGATACTAACTTTAAATATAATTTCCGTATAGGATAAATCTTTATAAACGAATTTCATAAAGTAAAGACTAAGACGGGTACCGTCGTTAGATTTATCTAAAAGATTAAATAAAATATTAAAGAGCGGGTTCTAACGAAATTTCTTAAAAGTAATCTTAAAAAAGCCGAACTAGATAAAATACGTAAATATAAATACTAGTAGAGTTTACTTTTTATATAAGGTTTTTTAATAATTTTATAAACTCGTACTTTAAAGGACTACGCGACTATAATTAAATTAATTAAATAACTGTAGTAGTCTTAAAATTCGTCTACTAAATATATAATATTTTATAAAGTCGAGGATATTAGTTAAAAGATAATAAACCTACTCGTTTATATATACTTAGATAAGGATATAGAAAAGGTAGTTATAAATAAAATAAAAGTAATTCTTAATTCTATCGAAATTAAACGAATATCTTTTATTAAGAATTTCGAGAATACGGCCGAGTTTATTAAGCTTCCCCCCTATAAAATAAAATAAATCTACTACTTTATTACGGAAGTTTAACGAGAAAAACTTTATAAAGAGGAGTTATAAATTAATAAAGAGGTATAAAAGGAGTATTAAAAATTTACGGCGAGCGCTATAACGGCGGGTAAAGAAATATTTATAACGATTATTAATAGTTACTTTAGAAAGGCCTATAAACTTCGCGCCGCGGGAGTTATACTAAACCTTCTAGTATTTACTCGAACTAAAAACCTAGTATTAACGGATAGGGAGTTCTTTATAGATTTTAAATATAATAATAATAAACCCCGTATAGAGTTCCTAGAGTTAGAGGGAAAATAGAAGAACTAGAATAAATATTTATAAAATAGTATCTATACTTATTATCTCGATTATTTTACTAAGGATACGCCTAAGTTATTAATATTAAAAAAACTAATTAGTCTACTAGGCTAGGATATTTACGGTAGACTAAAAAGGCTAGTTATCTTTATTAATTTACCCGTTATTACCTACGTTATATTATATATAAGTTTAGATTTATCGGATAATATTTAATATAAAACTCGTATTAATATTTATATAATAACTAGAGAAGTACTACCTCTACGAGTCTTTATAATATAGTTTATCCGTAGATTAAATTAAACGGGATAAAGAATATATCTAATTATTTATAAAAGGGGATAAGATTCGTTTTCTCCTATTTATTAAATATATCCTCGGGACTAGGGTAACTCTAATTTATACCTTCCGTAATATTAATCTCGATACGGATTAGATATAATTCTTCGATATTTAATATAACGGGCGGATTACGCGCTTATCTTAAAATAATAAAAAGATATATAATTACTACTTTATTTTAAAGGATAAGAATTATTTAGATTAGATAATATGAGATAAATAAATAAAGAATAATAAAACGAGGAAATAAGTATATTTAGTAACGGGACAAGTGATAAGAAAATCCGATTAATACTAATAGTCGAATAAAGAGGCGTTACTACGGGGGCTTTTTCTTATTATCGGCGAGTTAAAGACTTTATATAACTCTTCTCTAAACTATAAATAAAAGTTTTTTATCACTTTTCTATAATTATAGGTTTAACGAGCTTTACCTAGGTTTAAATCAAGATAAACGATATAGTTAATAATATTACCTTTTTATCTATATTACCTTAACTAGATACTTTAGTCTATACCGATTAATATCCGGTAGAGATATTATCTCTATAATACCTCCGTTATTTAATATAATACTAAACCTTTAGATAGAGCGTTTATATCGTATACTACCCTAATATACTAAATAGTAGACCGTTCTAGTATAATTAATATCCTAGTACTCTCTTAACAACGAGGTCCAAATCGATAAGATATGAAATTATATTATATTTATATTTATCGTCGGTAAAGAGCTCTTATTAATAGTCCTTATTAAATAGCTAGTATATATAATAAATATTTACTAGTATCTTTTCGTATTTTCTATAAATTAAAGATACTTATTCGATTCGGACGAGTTAATAATATATTAATATTATTTAGTTATCCGAGTCGGATATAGTTTAGCGTCCGACTCGACCTTCGTTAATTACGTTTATATTAATATTATTTAATAGGCTTAATAGAGTATTTAAGGTAGTACCTACCTAGATATTATTATTATTTCTTATATATTAACGTCGACGTTCTTAGTTATAGTATCCTCTTTATCGTTATTAATATACTGATTAATATTTAATAGCCTATATCTTTATTTATATTATAGAAGACCTTCGCGACCCCGTTATTACTATCTCTTCTCTACCCTCCCTACCTCCTATTAAATTCTATACTAACCTTAACCCTAGGAATTAAATAGTCTCGATTATTTCGCGTAGTCTTATAATTAAATAATTATACTATAAGGAAATATAGACGGTATTAAAGAAAGAGATAGAATAAAAGTATATTATAAGTACGTCTTTAAAGAGCCTCGAGAACTAGGTTAAATTTAATAAAGTATTAAGGTAACTAGATAGAACTTTTTTCTCCGTTTTTATATCTAAAATACTTTAATTCTAACTTGAGAGCTATAAGTTAGGGATAACTAAAAAGATTAATAATATATATAATTACTATCGTAATCATAGACGGCGTATTATATTATCTCTTTTTACCGATAATCTTTTTTATATAGCGCGCCTCTTTACTTTTAACGAAACGGGTTTCTATATATAATCGATTTAAATAACGACCGATATACTTTTCTTCGTATCTAAACTCCTAAAGGAGAAGAAGCCTCTAATAAATATTATATCAAATAAGATCGAATTTAGGATATTTAAAAAGGTCCTCCGTGAAAATAAAGTCTATAATAACTCGACCGATAAAATTATATATCGTATCGGCGATAATAATATCGAGGTTAATTATATTTATAAGTTTAAAGCGGCTACGTTATAAATATATAAAAGAGGCGAAAATCCTATTTTATTTACTATTAAGGTATATATATAAAGTACGTAATACTCTATTTTAGATATTAAACCCGCTTAAGTTAATCGTAATATAGTAAATTAATATACTTATATAAAATATAAAATATTAAATATATTATATATTTAAAGTTAATATTTATCCTATCTAGTATATACTAGTCGGTTACGGCTCCCTACCTACCCTTCTAAATTAAACCGTTAATTATATTATTATCTTTATTAGTAAATCATACTCTAGTTATATATCTAACTTAGTTTAATTAGTTATTACGTAGTAAATATAAGTTATAATCCGCGCTCGTTACTATTTTAAAAAGATAGGAAGGGGGTTTTTTTTATCGATAATAAAATACTAATTATACTACCGCTCTATTCGACGGTTATAAATTAAGTAGTATATTTAGTTTTATTCGATTATACTTCGGCCGAGACTCTAGCCCGAACTATAGTAAATCTTAATTTATAAAATTATTAATACTTTTTCTAGGTACTCGAGTTAACCTATACTCTTATAATTTATTAATTATATTTTATCTTCTTTATTTACGAATTATATTTTATACTCTTTATTTCTTAACCCTCTTTAATTCTATTTTAATTAATTATATTTACTTTTATCTCGCTCTCTACTATAAATAAACTACCTATTATAATACTAGCGGATTTTTATTTTTATACTAGAATCGCTATAAATAGCCTCCGATAAAATCTTAGAAACGTCGAGCTCGGTTTATATTATACGCCGAAACTCTTCCCCGTAGTTAGATTAGAACTAGAGAAGAGAATATAAGAAGTAGGTATCTAAGGTAGAAATCTATATAATATTAAAATTAACCTTACTCTTCGTTAAATTATCGATAATATTATTATTAATTTTAATTTACTTGATTATACTCTTTTATTTAGAAATAAAGTAATACGATAGCCTATATAAGGATTTAATAAAGTAACTATTAAAATCTATAACCTATTAAAGCCTTAAACGAGAATCCGAGGAGTCGCTTTTATATTTAATATTTCGTTTTAAAATATATCTTTTTATTATGAAATCTTATATATTATTTCTTTTATTAAGATATTATTTTCTTTAAATCCTCGTATTCTAAAGTTTAAAGGACCGAAAATAATTATTTAAAAGATATACTTTATATAAGAAATCGCCCCTCGCCCCCTCGAATATTTATAAATCCTAAATCGATTCTCCTTAAAATTTTATATAGCCGCGATAATTAAATCCGATTTATTCGATTTAATTATATCGTAAAAGATAATATAATAAACTATAATAAACCGGTATAATTCTAGGTTAGTTATAATTAATTAATTAATATTTTAATATCGAAGGGCTTTTAGGACGAGTAAAATAATCTATATTATAATAACTCTAATATTCTATTTATCGCGAATATATAGATATCTAGTATAACGAGGGCCTATAGGATATACTAGTTAGTATATATTAAGGCGGTAGTCTTTAATACCGCCTTTATATTATATATAGGCCTCTCCGTTAATTAAATTACCTTATTTAATAATTAAGATATTAATTAACTATATTATTAATATTAATAAAAAATACCGGGATAACGATCGGCTAGTATACTATAAAAACCTATACTCTTCTCGCGCGAAGAGAGAATATTTAGATTAAGAGCGTTTATATCTTTTTATTAAAAAATTAAAAAAGCCTCTTATACTACCTTCTACCGTTTAAGAATATTATTAACTAGATCCGTTTTTATTTTCTTTAATTAAACGACTTTAAATCTTTATCGAGATATCTTTCGAGTTATAAATTAAATAATAAAGAGAAGGAAGAGGTAATATAAAGTTTAATTATTAATAAATTATATTAAACTAGGGACTCGTCTTTATATAATATTAATATAGGGAAAGTAGTTACGGCGAGGGTTATAGATATAAATATAGCGTCGATAAATTAAAACGAATAGGAAACTCGGTAAATTCTTTACCCTCTATTTTTTAATTCGATTATAATTTATTTACTCCGTAGTTTTATTATATTAACGAAGAAAACCGGCCTTAATAAGAGGATATAATATAAATATTCATAAATAAACTATTCTAATTAAAAAGCGATAATAAGTTTATAAATAAATATATATATTATATAATCGTTAAAGTCGTAAAAAATAATAGATAATAAAATACTAGCCCCTAAACTAAGTATTTATTAATTATATAATATTTTTTAGAGAAGGCGGCGGGCTTCCTATTACGGAGGAGCTATTAATAATAATAATATAAATTTTGATAAGATTCGTACTTAGCTCTAGATCTTTTTTAATATTATTATCGGTTTAAATAATATTAACGTCCGAGTCGACTTAAATATTTATAATTTCCTACTCCCGTATTCTCGAATATTAGAGCGCGGTATATAGGTATAATTCTCCCTTTATTAAAAAGTTTAAAACTCTCGAGGACTTTAAAAACTCCCTTTATTATAGTAGACGCCCTTTATATAAAATAAAGTTATAAATAAATTAAAAGATCCGTTCTTCTACGGACCTATTAACCGTCGATTACCTTAATATATATAAAAATAAAGATACTCTTCTCCTTCCTAAAATAGGTATTACCTTTATTATTATATAAATAAAGATTATAAGTAATTAATTAAAATAATAGATTAAATAAATCGATACGAATAATAAGACTTTAAGATTTAAATACTTCTATATTTATTCTAATAAAATATATTACTACGTTATTATTAAGCGACTTATTTATAAAAATATAATATTATTATATTATAGCCCTAATAAAGGTATAAAGCTCGGCTAGGAGAGTATAATAATTATTTATAACTTCTATTTATATAAGATATAAATTAAAATAATTATATAGCGAGGGTATTAACCTTAAATATAATTTCCGTATAGGATAAATCTTTATAACCGAGTTTTATAAAATTAAAACTAAAGAGGGTAAGGCCGCCGAATTTATTCGAGAGATTTAATAGAAAATTAAAGAGCGGGTTTTAAAAATATTACCGAAGAGTAGTCTTAAGAAATCCGAATTATATTAAAGACGTAAATTAATATACCGCTAAGATTTACCTTCTATATATAACTTTTTTATAACTTTATAAACTTGTACCTTAAAGGAATATATAACTATAATCGGGTTAATTAAATAACCGTAGTAATATTAAGATTTATCTATTAAATATATAGTATTTTATAAAGTCGATAATACCGGTTAAAAGATAGCGAACCTATTTATTCGTATATATCTAGATAAGGATATAAAAAAGGCGGTTATAAATAATATAGAGGTAATTCTTAATTTTATCGAAATTAAATTAATACTTTATATTAAGAATTCGAGGGTATAGTCGAGTTTATTAAATTTTCTTTTTATTAAATAAGATAAGTCCGTTATTTTATTATAGATACTCGATAAAAAGAATATTATTAAAAGTAGTTATAAATCTATAAAGAAGTATAAAAGGAGTATCGCGAAATTATATTAACTATTAGAAAGGCTAGTAGACTACCGTTTATATCGACTACTAATAACTATTTTAATAAAGTTTATAAACTTTATATAACTAGTATTATATTAAACCTTTTAATATATACTCGAATCTACGGTCTAGTAGTAATAGATAACGAGCTCTCCGTAAATTCTCGGTATAATAATAATAAGGATTATATAGTATCCCTTAAATTAAAGGGAAAAAAATAAAGTAGAATAAATACCTAAAGAATAATATTTATATTTATTATCTCGACGAGTTTATTATCGCCGAGTTATAAACTATAAAGTCGTAGGTATATATAAAGTTATAATTTATAAATAAATACCGGCCTTAATTTACTCGAGATTTTACCTCTAGTAATCGATTCGTTATATCGCCGCTATATTAGGGCTTTAGGTACGTAGGTTAATATTTTAATTATATATCCCCTTCGGCCTTAACTAAAACTCGTAATAATATTTATATAGGGGTTAGAGAAGTACTACCCTAATAAATCTTTATAATATAACTTATCCGTATATTAAATTAAAAGGGACGAAGATTATATCTAGTTATTTATAAAAAAGAATAAAATCGTTTTCTCTTATTTATTAAATATATTTTTAAGATTAAAGTAACTTTAATTCATACTTTCTATAATATTAATCTCGATATAAACTAGATATAATTCTTCGATATTTAGGATAACGAGCGGGTTACGCGCTTATCTTAAAAGAATAAAAAAATATATAACTACTACTTTATTCTAAATAATAAAAGTTATTTAAACTAGAAGTTATAGGCGAAACTTCTTCTTCTTAAAATTAATATCTTACTCTAATAAACTTTAAATTATAAACCGAGTAATTTATAACTTATAGATTTAATATTTATTTCCTTTATAAAATTTATAACTCCGCCCCTCGTATTTAATATAAATATAATATTATAGGCCGATAATAACTACCGATAACTAGATAAGATAATAGATTAAAATAAACGATATAAATAAAAGACTTTTAAATCGTATTTACTTCTATACCTATTTAATATATAAAGTACTTTAATATTAATATACGGTAATTACCCCTAAAAATATATATTATATATAGTACTAGGTTAACGTAAAGGCCAAATTCGGTCTAGATATTAATTTAGGTAATATAATTTCTATAATTTAATACCCGTTATTAATAATTATTTCGAGAATATTTACGTTCTTTTATCGTATACTTAATTACTATATTTAATAATTATTTATAGTCCACTAGCCGGGCTTACTAGATATTATTTCTTCTAAGTATAAATAATATATAATATTATAATTATTAACAACGTAAATATCGGTAGAGGAGTAAATAATTATATTCTTTATAACCTCGTCCTCGCTAGTAAATAGCTCTCGGTAAAAGGCGTCGTAATATAACGAATATAATTTATTTATATATTTTATAGTATATAAAGTATCCGACTCGGATAAAATATTAAGTAAAAAAATTATCCGAGTTAGACCCGAAAGGGAAACGAACTATTCGGTTAATATTATATTATAATTATTTTATTCTCTTTAGCTTCTACTTTATTTATATTATATTATACTTTATTAAAAGTATAGGACGCTAAATACTAATATAAATCCTTTATAAACTCTTTTATATATATTAACCTACTTTTCTAATAATATAACTATATCTTAAGTTAGAAGAGATAAGAAAGAAATAACGGGTTTAATAAAAAAAAGGGTTCCTTAGACTATTTATTCTTATATATATTTAATATTATTATATTCTAGTTTCTAAATTTATTATAATAACTACCCCGATACTATCTCTACCTATTATTATATTTATATTAATAAATTACGAGGATCGGATCTAGTTAGTACCTCGCGCCGTTTACTTTAACCCGGATTTCTCTTCTTTAAATTATTAAATCGCTCCCGGCGTTGTATAAAATAGGGTTCCGTTAATTTATAATATATTCGCTAGTAAAAGTTCTCTTTATATAAATAATTATAAATAGAATAAAAATATTAACTATCGTCGAATAATACGAAGATATAATTTAATCGCCGGATTTAATAGTATAGCTTTATATCCTATTAATATAATTTAAAAGCCCGTTATATAATATATAATATTAACGTATTATACCGTATATAATAAATCCGTTACCGGATATAATCATCGACGTTCGCTTTAATAGGTAATATTTAAAATATAACCTAAATCGATCCCCTTGATAGGCCTAGCGTATATTCATCGAGGTAATAAAAGAATAGGGGATTTTAATAACTAAAGAGATATAAATAAAAATAATTTAAAGATACTATATCGTAGGTAAATTATTTTACGATATAAAAAAGAGGTAGGAGGAATTAGAGGTATAATAGTTCGACTCGGATAAGATTTCGAGTTTAGTACCGGCGAGACCTTAGCCGACTTAATAAATCTTTATTTAACTCGGTTAAGAATCTCTAAACTAAGTTAATAAAGATAATTAAAATAATATAATAATAACGCGCTAAAGAAAACCTACCTTTTTTAAATATCTTCGCTCTTTTTTTATCCCGGATTCCGAGTAATCCCTTTATTAGTTTTTATATATTATTACTAAATAATAGCTTTACGCTATAAATTTCTAACGGAATCGATTCGATATAATAAATAAATAACGGGTAAATTTTAATAATAACTAAAGGTTAAAAATCGAAAGTTATTATAAAAGTTATTACGAAAGTTATTACTACGAAGGGGTAAACTACGAAAGAGGCGAAAAAATAAAAAGTATATCTAAATATATAATTAAATAAAACGATTATTAATATAATAATATACTAAGTCCCTTTAAGGAGATAATAATAATAATATATAGGGTAATAACGATAAAGGAGGTAGTATAAAAGGGTAAAGAAAATATATAAAGAAGAGTAATTATAATTTCGAGGATATTATCGATATATCCGCCGACGACTAGGTAATCCTTTCTAAGATAATAATTAATATTAATATCGACGAGTATTTTTCTCCCGATAACTTTAACCCTAAAAAGGACCGCCTATTTATAATTATTACTAGAGTATATCTTCCTAATTATATAAAATATATACGATTAATAACTTTTATATAAAAAACGAAATAAATAGGTTTTCGAAATAAGAGTTATATTATAACCGTAAATTATACTAACTCCCTTTTATAAATAGGAGTTAATATTATATTTAATAAGAGTAATTTTAGTTATTATTACTAGATATTTACGACTTTAATAACTAGTCGTAATTTTAAAAGAAAGGCGTAAATCGTCGACCTTTATCGAATATATATCGGGTGTATTAATATATAGAGAATAGATTCCGATTATAAAAGGAGCCCCTTAAGAGAGCTTCGATACGAAGAAATATCCTTTAAATTCGGTAAATAATACGATAAAGACGTATTATATTTAAATATAATTAATATACCTAGTAATATAGTAACGAAGTAGTTAAGTATCGTTATATAAGGGTTATTTTTTCTAATTTAAAAAGCGACCGGTATAAATATCCGAATAAAAAGCGGCTACTAGGATTAAGCCTATAACCGAATATAAACAAAAATTAACGAAGAGGTTAAACCTTAAAAAAGGGGATATATTATTAATAAATTTCTCCTAAATAATTAATCTAATAATAATTAATCTTTATAATTTATACGAGGCGAGTAGCGGCGGTAAAGAAATAACGAACCGCGTTTATAATACGGGCGGTAATAGTAGAGTAAAATAAAATAGATATTATTATCCTCTTTTAATCGCCGTATCTTAAAGTCTAAATATATTACGCCTAGATATCCGCCCCCTTTATATCCTATATTTATAATTATATCCGATATTAAATATAAAGATAAAAGCGATAAAAATATTATATAGGTTTTAATTTCGACTCTTTAGAGTAAAAAACGCCGCCGTTATAAAGTAGAATACGAAAGCTCTAAGATTTACTAGTATATTATAAATACTACTACGCCTATATTTCTTTTAAAGATTATAAATAGTAATAATATTAATAACTTAACGCCGTAGCTAGAATATTATTATATAAGAGTAAATAACTTTATAGTTAGGACGTAGAAAGAATAGAAAGCTTTACTTCGATATATATATAAACTATAGGTTCTAGGCCGGTTATATAACTCGGGCGATATCCCTACTCTTAAAGAAATATAAAAGATTATAATCTTTATTTTTATATACTACCCGTTATATATTAAGTAATAATTAATAATAACGTAACTCCTAGATAATTTAACCGACTTTAGAAATTAAATAATAAAGAAGATATAAAGTTAGGTTTAAATAATAATAGAATACCTAGGCCTAATAATAAAGTAGACTAAGAATAATACCTCGAATTATATATTCGACTTATAGTTTACCCTTCCGGATTTATAAAAAAAGTATAAATATTATTTCCCCCTATATCCGAATAGAGGTTTATTATTTACGGGTTAAATATAAGGGTCGCTTCTTAACACCGTTTATTATAGTAATAATATATCGTATATTCTTCTATAATAAGGTAAATAGTATTAAGTTTAGGCGGTATTATAAAAATATATAAAACTTATTACCTACTAGTACTATTATTCTTATAGTAACGGCGCTTTATTATAGGTTTAAAGAATATGAAATAAAATACTATATTATTAAAAGATAAGACGGTAATAAAGTTAGAAATAAGATAACCTCCTAAGATATAAATATCCATATTTATATTAATAGATTTTCGAGTTATATTCGAATAAGTTATAAAAGCGTGGCTTAAATAAGAAGAAACGAAGGTACGCGTTATTACGAAGATATTATACGGTCGTATAATAGATATTTATAATAAAAATATATATAGTAAAAATTATCGATAATTAGTAATTAATTTATTTAAAGAATCTCTAAAGGACTTAAAGGGTAAACCGGACTTCGTAAAGATAATTACGGAAATATAAATAAAAGATATTACTAACTCGCTACTCGACGATAATAATACTAACTAGTTATATAACGGGGATATTATTAACTTAATTAATAAGGATAATAATATAACCGAAGAATAGAGGTAAATAGCGGGCGATATAATTTCGGTATATATAAAGAAAATAATTTATAAATATTACCGGTTAGTTTAAATAAATAGGCCGAAGATATATTTAATAGCCCGGTCGTTAAGGAATACTAATCGAGGGAAGAAGAAGAGGATATATTTAATACGAAAATTACTAATATTAATAATAATAAAAACGATTTCGAGATTAAAGTATAATAATTATAATATCTTTATACCCTCCTAAATCGGATCTACCTTATCGCGGGGCTATAAGATAAGGAATATCTATAGGATAAAAATAATTAAATTATAAATAATAAAGCGAAGTATAAAAAGATAAAATAAAAGTAGTTAAAAGATAAATAAATAGTATATTTATCCGTTAATACTATATATAGGGAGGATCCTAGATAACGACTAGATAATTAATACGAATAATAATAAATAAATTTATATCTATTATATAATAATATTTAAAGAAGAGATCTAAGCTATTTATTTATATAAACGCGAGTATATATATCTATTAAGAATCCGCCGGGTTATAAGAATCCTCTTATATTCTAAAATTATCCGACTCGGACGATACTACGTATATAGGTGAATTATTAAAGTCGTTTAAATCAAATAAATCTAGGGTTAAGAAAAACCTAAAGAAGTTATAAAACCTAAATAATATTAAATACTCGTGAAATATTTGAGGACGTAATAACTAGTAATTTAAATAATTAATAGAGTTTATAAAGAATAGTAAACCTATATTATAAAAGTTACTAATATATATATATAATAAACTAGAGTTATTAAACTTATTAATAATAAGTATTATTTATTAATAGAACCTTATCTAGACCCCCGATTTACTAATCCTACTAAACCTCGGGTCGGTAATTAATATAGAGTTTTAGTATAAATTTATAAACGGCTTTCTAATAAAGCTAATAATATTTAGAGTATATTAATATTTACTTTTAAGATTTACCGATATATACTACGATATCGTGAGGCGAATAAGAAGAACTTCTTAACCTAAAGATTCCTAAAGAATTTATAGAGTTTTATAATATTTTTTCTAATAAAAAGGCGAGTACCCTACCTACTTTTAAATAAAGGGATTATACTATTAAAATAAAAGTTAATAAAGAACCACTTTATGAGCCTCTTTATAATTTATTTTAAATTAAATTATCGGAGCTACGGCGCTATTTAGAATCCTTACTCTATAAAGACTAGATCCGTTATTTAATCTCTTTAATTAAAATACCTATTCTTTTTATATCTAAAAAAGATAGTAGGCTATATCTTTATATTAATTATCGGGGTTTAAATATAATAATTATTAAAAATCGATACCTACTACTTTTAATTACCGAGATATTAGACCGTCTATATAGTTTTAAAATCTTTATAAAGTTAGACCTTAAGGATACCTATTATAGGATCCGAATTAAGAAAGGCGATAAATAGAAAACTATTTTCCGAACTCGCTATAATTACTTCGAATATTTAATTATACTTTTTAGGCTCGCTAACGCACCGGCGACGTTTTAAATTTATATTAACTATATATTTATAAATTTAATAAATATAACGTGTATAGTATATTTAAATAATATCCTAATTTATAATACTAAACCGGCGGAGTATTAGCGGTATATTAAATAAATATTTAAACAATTATATTAATTCTAGCTATTTATTAACTTTAAGAAATACTAATTTAATACCGAAACAATCGAGTTCCTAGGCTTTATTATATTTATTAATAAAATAGTTATAAACCCGGAACGTATTAAAATTATTAAGAAATAACTTTAACCGAAAATTTATTAGAAAGTATAAATCTTTTTAGGCTTCGTTAACTTCTATAAATAATTTATTTATAATTATTTTAATATAGTTATACCGTTTATTAACCTATTTAAGGGTAGTAAAGTAAATAAAAAAATAAATCCGTTTAAATAAATAGACGGCGCTACGGAAGTATTTTAGATTTTACGAGATATATTCGTAAATATACTTTTTCTACACTATTATAATCTAATTAAATAATTATATATAGAGATAGATATTTCTAACTTTAGCCTTAACTCTATATTATTATAATAGGATAAAAATAGTTATTAACACTCTATAATATTCTAGTCGCGGAAATTGAATCCTCTAGAATAAAACTATAAAACCTATAATTAAGAATTACTCGTTATTATAATAGTAATAAAATAATAATAATACTACCTAGAAGGTAGCTCTTATTATATTAAAATCTAGATTAATTATAATAACTTAAAGAGTTTTATAAAATAGAAGGAGTTAAACTCTAGGTAAATTTATTAGGTATTTAAATTAATTATTTATAACTTTAAAATCTTTTATCGGGCTAGAAAATTAAATCTTATTAATATATTATCGCGGCGCCTTAATTATAAGGGAGTATCGCCGTTAAATATTAAATTATTATTAATACTTTAGAACAAACTTACTCTTTAGATTAATAATTAATTATCGAAAAGAGATAAGAAAGTCAAGATAACTATAACCTCTACTTTTTAAATTATAAAATTAAGAGTAGTAATTCCAAGGCGGGATATTATAGTAGTATTTAAAACTATATATAATAATCCTAAAAAGCCTATTAAAATACTAATTCGGGAATTATAAATTTATAATAATTAAATAAACTCTTTTCGAACTAAAGCGAATATATTAAAGGACCGCCGTTATATAAAGAATAAAGTATAGGTTATAGACTCCGAGGGATTATTAAAATATAACGGTCGCCTTTATATATTAAAGGATAAAACTCTAAAGAAAGAGTTTATAAAGAGGTATTATAATAATCCTCTAATAAACTACTTTAATATTATTAAATTATATAAGTTATTTACCCGAAAATTTTTCTAGGAGAGTAATTTAAAGTAAATTATAGACTATATTAAAATTTATAATATATATTAACGGACGAAGGCGCCGCGATATCGTTTATATAATAAACTAAATTCGCTTCCCATTACTACTTAATTATAGAAGGAAATTTCTATAGATTTTATAACTAATTTACCGCCTAATAAATATAGAGGTACTATCTATAATATTATTTTTATTATTATAAATCGATTTACTAAAATAATTAGGTATATATTTATAACTATTAAAATTAATACCGCTTAACTAGCGGAAGTATTCTATTTTGAAATTATTTATTATTATAATATACTTAATAGTATTATTAATAATAGAGGCTCTATTTTTATAAATACCTTCTAATCGGCTATATATTTTTATTCGAAAATTAAACGACGGCTAAATACTACCTTTTACCTTTAAATAAATAAATAAATAAAGTACTAAAATTAAATACTAGAGTACTATTTACGTATATTTATTAATAATAAATAAATTAATTAAGCTAGATTACTACCTATAGTAGAATTCTTAATTAATAATAATTAGAGTACCGCCGTCGGAACGATATTATTTTTCTATATATATAGTTACTATCCTAAAATCCGCTAGGAGGTCGAGGACGACTTTAGGGAAAAAAAGATACTAGTTATAAATAATAAAGTATAATAATTATAAACTTTAAAGAATAAAATTATAAAGCGTCTTTAAAGTACTACCGAATATTAAATTAAATAATATAATAAAACGTATAAACTATAAAGTTATAAAGTTAGCGATTTAATTATATTAATAATAAAGAACCTAAAATAAAAGCCCTTAAATAAGAAATTATCCTATAAATTTATAGGGCTCTTTAGGATTATTAATAAAATAAAAGTATAAATTTACTACCTATTACTACTTTCTATATATAGAATTTATAATATCTTTTATATATCGTTACTTAAGTTATATTATCTTCGCGATTATATTAATATAGCGAAATCTTTTATATAAGCCCCCGAATTTATTAATAATAATAAACTATAGGAGGTAGAAGAAGTAATTAATAAAATTAAAAATAAAGAAGATATCTAGTATAAAATTAAATAAACTAGTTAGGGCGAAGAATATAACTAATAACTATTAGTTAAAGAGTTTACTAATACTAGTAAATTAATTAAAATCTTTAAATAGACGGGTAGTAAACGTAAATATATAAATATAATTAAAGAGGTTACCTAGCCGTATAAAGCGATAAAGCGGAGTAAACGAAACTAATATTAAAAATAAATATTACTACTTTTATATTAATATTTATATAACGGACATTCTCCTCTATATTTATAACTTTATTATATAGTTTTAAGGTATAATTAAATTCAATTTATTATTAAACTATTTATATATAATAATAATAAAATATCGTATTTATAAAAATACTTTTACTTTAAGTATAATCTATATAAATACCTAGAATATACTATTAAATAATATATCTAGGTGAGTTTAGTTAACGCCGATTTAAGAAAAAAAAAGAATTAATATTACTACTATATCGTACGAAAGATTTAGTTATTATCGGAATTATTAGAAGAAAACATAATCTCTTTAATATAGTCCTTAAAGATATTATCTTCCTCGGGACTCTTTAGGTCCCGTTTATATTAATAGAAACTTTTAACTTTTTCTTCGTAAACCTTATTTATCGCCTTTAATTCCTTAATATACTAGTTCGCCGCCGTTAATTAATTCTATAAATTAGCGATTATAGTAGGAATTTACCTATTAGTTACTATTATCTCACTATATACTTTACGCTACTAGGTAATTTCCTTATTTATTAATTTATATTTACGTTCTTCTTTAGGAGTCCTATTACCGATATAAATATATTAATATATAAACCTCCTCACTTTCCTTTAGAAAGGTATAGGGATTTTTTATTATTAATATATATTATTTTAGAATTTACGGTTATGACTTACCTTTATATAATAGTCGATTCCGTAGCGATTAATATAATAGAGTATATAAAGAGGAGATGTACCTCGAATATAATTATTATTAAATTAATAGAAATAGACCCGGTAAGGGAGCTACGAAGTGTAATAAATTACTATTATAATTAATATCGCGTAGTCGCGCTAATAGCGGACTAGTTATATTTACTAGTATATTTATATCTAAAATAAATTAGTATAAATAAATTAATACTATCGATAAATAGGAGCTATTTATAGAGTTAGAAAAAAACTATATATAACGAGAGTATTATTTATATATTAGTTATAATACTAGAATACTATTATAGAGTTAGAGTAATAATATACGAGAGAGGCTAAAAGAGTTACGAAGAGAGAAAATAATAAGCGGGCGAGTTTATTTATATAATAAACCGTCGCGCTAAATACTTTAGTATTATTATACGTCGATACGCGCCTCCGCTCCGCTATCTTACTCTTATTAATAGATATAATTATTATTATAATAGTTATATTATTACTAATCTCCGAGTATAATATTAAGGTTATATTATTTATATATAGTATTTTACTACTAGCATTTTTATAATATAATAAGAGTATATAGTAAGAGTAACTACTACTATTCCGCTACTAGTATTATAGGTACTATAGGAATAATCTAATATACTATATTTACTATAAATACTATAAGCGCTATAGGAACGATAGTATATACTATTTCGCTCCGTTACTATTATATATAATAGTACTATAGGGACGAAAGAAATATTATTTAATTAACTACTATTACTATATATTAGCGCTATAGGGACAGTATTATAAATATACTATTTATTTACTATTAATATTATTATATAGTAGAGGTAGTTTAATAGTATTACTCTTCCATTACTAATACTATATAATAGTACTATAGGAAATAGTTTCGTATCGCTCCGCGACTAGTATTATATATTAGCGCTATAGGACCGATAATATAAACTAGAAAATCCTTTTCCCTTATTTCTCTTAAAGGGTTTAAAGATTTTTTAATAAACTTTATAATTTAGCTAAATACTATTCCGTAACTAGTATTATAGGTATTAAAGAATTAAGTACATAACCTTGTATTTAGGTTATTATATAATAACGTTATTATACTAGATAACTCTTGTCTTTTATTTCTTTTAGGGGGTTTAAAGATTTTGTAATAAATATTTTTTAATTAAAATATTTAGGTACCTAGGGACTAGGGCCTAAAAGAGGAGGTAATTATAAAGTACTAATATATTATATATACCTACGCTCCGCTACCTCTATAATATTATTATTTATTAATACGGGGTTCTAGCCTTAGTATCGGGGGGTTCTAACTTTTAATAATCCTATATCGAGTTAATATTCCCCCGTTTTATTAGAATTCTTAGAGATTAATTCTATTATTAAATCTAGGATTTAAAAACTACTTAATAATAAACCCCGTAACTACTTTACGTCTTTTATATTATTACTAAGCCGCTAGCTCTACGCTAGCGGCCTTAGGTATTATAATATTAATTATAAAAAAAATAAAAGTCTAAAACGTAATTTAAAATATAATTAAAAAATCTTTATTACCGATTTCGGCCTATTATTCTATAACCGTAGGTATTATAATTCTCCTATTTATTTACTTCTTCGAGGGTATAAATAAAGTAATCGTAGTTTTTTATTTTAAAGAATTTACGGCTTTAGTTTCGGCGGCGACTTTTATTTTAAATATTTCCCTAATTTTATCTAACTCTTCTAGTTATATAACTAGGTCTTCGGATATTTATATAATTTTAATATATTTCTTTTAACGTTCCTACGCCTTAATATTAAATAACTCTATATTAACTAGTTAAAAATCGTTATTATTAATCGATTTTACGAGGGAGGTTATCTTTAAAGTCGATTTTTTCGGTAGAAATAATTTCGTTATCGATTCCTTTAAAGATTACTTCGAAACCGAAAATTTCTTTTTTATTTCGGACTCGCTCTCGTCGCTCTCGTTATTTTTATTAAGTTTTTTAAATATCGACTTCTCCTATATTAAAGACTTCTTCGAAGTTATAAACTTCGTTAACCTCGGGTCTTTTTTATCTAGTTTTTTTAATAATATCGAGAGTTTCTTTACTCTCGTTATCTCGTCCGCCGAGAGATAATTATATCTTTTTATAAAAATATATCGGCTATATTTCCCCCCTTTTATTAAAATTAATTAATCTAGTTTCTATAATAAATTCTCTTTATCCCTATATAATTACGCGTAATTAAAAATAATCGCGTATTTTATATAACTATTTTTTATTAATTATATCGTAGCTAGCTACCCGTTATTTATTTATTTAAATTATAGATTGTTTCTCGAGTTAAATACCTTTAACTAGTTTTTAAATCGCGTATTTAAAGAAATTTTATTATATTAAATAACTAGCCTAGTTTATAATAAAGAAAGATATTTACCCGTTAATAACTAGGTATTTTTATCTTCCGTTATATTATATACGGGTTTATTATATAGTAAATCTTTAATTTCTTTATTATCGACTTTATTATCGACTTCGGTTTTAATAACTTACTCGTTATTTACTTTATTACTCTATTTAGAAATAAAAGCGCCGGACTTTTTATTATCGTTTTTATTCGCTACTTTAATTAATTTAGTTTTAGCTACTTTCGTTATTTTCTTTACTTTTATTTTATTACCTTTTAAGATTAATTTCTTCGAAGTCTTTCCTAAATATAATTTAACTATATTATAATTAAAAACTTATTAAAACGAAGATATCGTATTATACTCGATCGGGGCGAGCGATATAAATAAATAAATAATTTTAAAATTAGAAGAGGAAAGATATATTAATACTATTTAATTTCTAAAATACTATAGCTAAATAATACGATAGAGTTAATATTTATTTAATTGTATCGAGCGAGAAAAAAATAACTTATTATTATTTAAATAAATTAGAAATACTTTATTAACGCGGCGGGATTATTAAGAAATTCGTGATTATTAAATAATAAAGTTATCGTCGCGTAATAAAGTAAAAATAAAATAAAAATTAATAAATAAATAAAGTAATATCGTCCCTTAAATTATTTATATAATTTATAACGACTTTATATTATAGTCGCTAATTATACCCTCTACGTTTTTAAAATTTTATTTATTATATTATATATTCTAGTAGGGCCCCTAGCCCTTCTATTTAATTAAATACTATATTATTAACCTCTTTCTTTATCCTAGAAACTTTTTAATCTTATTATTTAAAATATATTCTATTTTAAAATAATTACTTATATTTTTATTATTATTATCGAGAATAGTAATTTATCCGATCTTTTAAAGACGGTTATATAAATCCCCTTTCAACGGAGTAAATTCTAAAGCGGCGACCGAAATAACGGGGTAGATATTTATTATTAGCGGTAACTCTAATTTATAAATTAAATTATTTATTTATTTTAGAATTTTGAACGGGCTAGTTTTTTAATTTAAAAATTTATAATTCTCTAAACCTAGAATCTTATAATCTTTATATAGTTTTAAAAAGATTATATCTCTTTTTTATATTATTAAAGGTATATATTTATTATTATACCCAAATTTAATATTAACCGCCGCGAATGAAATCGCGTTAACGGTTTCTTTTTAATTAATAGTTTTAATATAAAAAATATACCCTTTTTATTATATTTTAAATTAAAATTCTATTATTAAATTTTATACCGTAGATAATCTTATTCGGCGAAAGTATTATTATTAAATTTAAAGAATTATTTATAATAAATTATAAAATAGTTACGAATTTATTTTATAAACTATTAAGGTAGTATATTAAATAAAATCGTAGTATTATTTCTATAATTTAATTTATCCGTTCCGATTAACCGTTAAACTAAGGGTAGTAAATAATAGAGATTATTAATTTAGTTTTTAATTTTTTAAAAATAATTTTCTATAAACCTAAAAGAAACTTAGAGTCTCTATTAGAAATAATCGCCTTTAGAATTCTTTAGTCGGTAAGGGCGAGAAATAGCGCGCTTATTTATTTTTTAATACTAAACGTATTTTTCCTTAAAATCGTAGTAACTACTTTCGAGAATTTATAAATAATAGTTATTAGATAATTATATCTATTTATAAATATAGGGAGTATTATAATAAAATTAATAATAATATAATAATAGATCTTTAGTTTTATTAGGATTAGTTTTAAAATATTATATAATATATACCTCTTTATTTAATTAAATTAATATTAAAGATAGTATAAAATATAGTATTTAAATCTTCGAGTTAAATACTATATATAATAATCATCGGCGATATTTTTATACGTTTTATAAAATCCTATATAATTTCGCTTATTATATAAAAGTTCGAAAATATTCTATTTTATTAATTTCGGGATATATAGGTATTCCTTATTAATATATTTATCTTTATATTATATAAGTAAGTCTCTAAGAAGGAAAGGGATATTAATATTAATTATATTAATATTATCCGTAGATCTTAGGGTTTCTTTCTTAAATTTATTCTTTTTATTTATAAAAAAAGTTATTACTCTTAATTATTTCTTATTTTTAAAATACGCTTTTTATAATTTAAGGCGGTATTTAGAAGATATTTTAACTAAAGTATAGTAAAAAGCGAAGACGTTATTTAGAATACCGGGACTTTTAATATCGAGATATTCTTTTTTATCGAGAAAGCGAGATAAAGTATTTAATATAATATTTTACTTTCCTAGATATTAACGAATATCGAGATTATATTATAATATATATTAGGAAGTTTATATTAACCCTAGATTCATCCTATTAAAAGAGGACGATAATAGTATTATTTATCGAGTAATATTAATAATTATCGAATAATTAATAAAGATAATAACCTTCTTTATCGGGATTTATATAAGTAGGTATAAGATTTTTTTTAATATCTAAATTAAATTTATTACTTCTAATTCCGTAGGTTAATAACGCGACTCTATTTTAAATAGGAATAGAATTAATTATATATCAATACGGGGGAAATTATTACCCTAAGGATCTTTTTAAATATAATATACTATCGCGTTAATTCCATACGACTTTAATATATTAATATTAATATATAATTAACGAGCTAGATCCCGATAATATAAATAAGTTTTAAAGGTAAATACTTTTTATAATAATTTAAAAGAAGTTAATTCCTCTTCTATAAATATAAAGTAAATTTTTCTAGAATAAATCTTTTATATATTCCCGTTTTAAAACGGCGAGTTTTTTAAAAGTTAGATTTTCCGGCGTTAAAGTAATTTAATAATTTAAACGAAGTATCTAATATTACTTTATAATTAATTTATTATTCCGATATATATTTCCAAAGTTTATAGTATATCTAGGAAACGAAGTTTTTTAATTATTATATACTTTTCTTTAATAGTAGTTAAATTTAACCTATTTATTTTCTCGCTTAGAAGTATAATAAAGGGGTAAACTAAAAAGGATTTTTTAAATTTAAACGAGATCTTAAGGTCTATAAATAAAGCGAAAATAATTATAAAATATTCGATATACTCGGAATAAGACCGTAAGAAAATTATAATATTATCGACGTAGTATCTCGCGAATACTCTATACGGGCGAAGAAAAATATCTATTTTATATTAAATATACGGAACTAACCCTTTCTATTTTATTACTACGACGTTATAATACTCCGAACTACGGTAAGAAACTACTATAAACTTATAACGATTATCTCTTTTAATTAAGAAGAGATAGAATTATTTATTATAATTAATAATATTTATATAAATATATCTTTATATTAACGAAATAATATCGCTCTAAAGCGAAAGAGAGTAGTTATTAAAGATAATAATTTTATTTAAATTATAAATATCGACTATAACTCTACCCTTTTATATCGGTATTCTCTCGGGGCCTTTATATATTATCCGCTATATAACGAAGATAAAGAAAACGAATAGGGAAGATTTAATAAACTATAATATTTTCCTTTATTAATATATTTTATCGAATTTCTCGTCTATTAAAGTTCTTATATCGGGGTTTAATAAATAGACTTTATAATTAAATTTCGTATTAAACGATTACTAGTCCGTAGTAAACGGAATTAATAATTACTCGGATTTAAGTAGGTTAATTATATCTTCTATATTTTCCTAAATATAAAAGTATTACTCTATAATCTCTTTAATCGCGGGAATATCGGAGTCGTTATTATAAATCGTAATTTTATTCGGTAACTTCGTTTTTATAAAAGGATCGACCTTAAGCCTTAAAATTAACCTCGGATTATAAAAATTAATAAAATAAAATATAATTATATTATCTTTATAAGTTTTCGCTATAAAGGAATAATTATTTAAATTAATAAAATATACTTCTTTTACCTTATATTTCATAATTAATTTTATTCGTTAATAACGAGGAATAATAAAAAGTATATTCCCCTTATTATAAATATTAATAAAGTTAATTATTGAGTCTATAAAATAAATATAGATTTCTTTTATTTATAATTCGAATAGGAAGTCTCGATCCGGTAATTATAATTTCTTTTTTAACAAGATTACTACCGCTAATATAATTTATACTAGAACTACTTAGCGGCGCTTTAACTATATAATATATTAAATCTTTATATTATCTCTAATTATAAATTAAATAGAGATTATAATATCTTCGTAGTTATTTAAAATTATTTAATTATTAAGGAGGTCGATAACGGTCTTCTCTTAACCTAGAATATTTATATTTATAAATATATTAATTTTAAAGTTATCGATAATATAGAAGTTTTTAATAATTTTAATTATTATTTCTATATTATCCTTCGTTTTTTCGTTTATATAGAATATAATTAAAATTTACTTTATAATTAAATAATAATTCGAGCCGATACTTTTTAAAGTAATAATTTTATTATAAATCTATAACTAAAGGCCGGGGATTCGTTATATAATAAATACTTTATTAATTATATTTATCGGATACCTAGTATTAAAATACTTTATTTCTCGAATAATATTTAAAATAAAGTTTATTTAGTTAGTAAAATAGTACTATATACGAAATATTATCCCGTTAATTAGTAAAGGCGGAGTAGTAGATTTAATTATTAATTAATTTTTTTATCGAGGGGAAGATTTAGGAATTATTAATTTTAATATTACTATAATCTCTAGGACTAAAATCTTCGGATTAATATTCAACTCGGTGTTTTTAAATTTTATAGAGGTAGGATTAATTACTTTCTAGATATTAATCGAGTATATATATTTCCTTTCTTTTAAATATATATATAAAAGATTATTCGATAAAAAGTTAAATTTATAGTTTTTATAAATAGAATATTAACCCATTTTCTCTATAGAAATATAATATATAATTGAGACGAATTTAATATTAATATCTTTATTAATACTTTATTCTTTATTTATAATACTCTCTTTAATATTATAATAACTTTTATCGGTATTTATATAATAATTATAATAATTTATCGGCGGAGTTTCGGGAGAGCCGAAATAGTTATTAATAAATTTAAAGAAAATATTATAATTTATATTCTCGTTATTAAGATTATTATATAGTTTATTAAAATAAATAAGTAATATCTATATTTAATTATTGAAAATATTATATAGTCTCGACGGGTAGTATAGGTATATTTTATAATTTTTATAATTTTAATTATTATAGTTTTAATTCCCGTAGCCCCGATTTCTAACGAATAAATTTTAATTAAACTAAATATTTCCGGCGGTAATTATAAATAATTATTTTAATAGTAATAAAGTATTTTTTAGAGATTTTTATAAAGAAGGCTTTTGAGTTTATTATAATTATTATTATTATTATATTTAAAGTATAGGCTACCGATTTCGAAAATAAATAAATTAATTATAAAAGTTAATATAAAGGAAAGAAAGTCTAGTTATCTATTAATATAGAAAAAAACGAGAATTATAAAGATTTAATTTTATAATAAATAGTCTCTACCTTTAAAAGTTTTAAAATTAAGGACTTTAAAATATTTAAAAACTTTAAAATTAAAAAAATCGATACTATTATTAAGGCCGATAAAGTATTAAATTACAATATTTATTTTATCGTTATAATAACTATTTATCCCTAAGTAATTATTTATCCTTTTTTATATTATAATTCTTTTCTCGTTTTCTAATTTTCTTTCGATAATTCTTATAGCCTTCTTTATTCTTTTAAGTTTATATTCTATATTATATCTTTTTCCTACTTTTAAACTATTTAATAAATTATTTAATCGAAGTAGTATTCGTTAGAGGAGGAATAGTAGCCTAGAAATTAATATCGAGGTAATTCTATATTTATATAATTTATATATACTCTTTAGTAATACCGGTTTAAACGGTATATTTATTTATATAATAAACGTAAATAGATAAATTACTTCGTTCGGCCGTATTTTTCGATATATATAACTAGCGACTAAACTCTTCTAGAGTTATAAATATTATAATTTTAAAGTAATTTTATAGTCTAGTAATTTAGTATTATAAATTATTTAATAATTATATTATTATATCTTTCTTATCTTGAGAAAGGATTTTAAATTATTAATTTATAATAATATTACGGAAGTAGCTATTTAGATTCCTTTTTATTATATTTTTATTTTTTATTATAGCGAAATCCTGAGTCTTATTATAGAAAGTATAAATCTTTTTAAATATTAACTTTTTAAGATTAAAGACGATATTACCGGCGCCCTATAATTTTAAATAATTTAAATAAAAGAAATTTAAATCGCTAGTACGGAAATATCTAGCCTATTATTATATTTATTAAATATACCGGTTTTTACTAGTTAGTTTTTATAGTTTAATAAATCTTAAAGACTCTTTAAAAATTCAACCCTAATTTTATAAAGTAACTTTAATAGTATTTAATATAGTAGATCGTATAGCCTAGATTATAGTATTATACAAATTTAAATTAATTTTTATCGGTGGAGGCGGTATTTATAATTAACCTATAATTTCTTATTTTTATTAAAATTAAAAATTAAATAAAGTAAATTAATTTTCTTTAAAATTATTAAAATTTCTTTAACTCTATCTTAAGGAGCTAGACTAGCCTTTATTATTATTAATTATATTTTTAGTTTAATTAAAAAGAATTCTTTATATAATATTATTTATAGTGAAAATTAATTCTTATAAAAGGAATTAAAATATTAATTTTCTTAGAGTTAACTAAATTATAGATTTAACTAGACTAGAAATTAAAGAAAAAGATATAACTAGAAGAGAATAAATAGGAGTAGTTAAAATCTAGTCTTTAACCCTTCTTTAAAAATAAAGTAGTTAAGGATTTAAAATCTCCTCGTTTCTTTTTTTCTAATTATTAAAATATACCGAATCGGTATAGTACCTAATGTTTTTAACGAAAGGTGTTAATATTTCCGTAATTAAAGAAATATACGTCTAGGAAATTAAAAATATAAAAGGGCTTTCTTCTATAAAACTTTCTTTTTCTTAAATATTAATAGAAATAGAATATTCTTTTTTTATAAATAACTCGCTACTTTTTAATACATTTAATAGAGGATCGTATTAGTCGATAATAAAAAAAACTACTTCTTAAATTAATCTATTAATATTCTTACTATATTACTCGAAATACTTCTTCGAAAATATAAATAATTAAAACGCTAGAGAGATAATAAAATTTAATAAAAACGGGTTCTTTACGGCGTAACTTATAGGTAGAGAAAATAGGATAAATTATATATATTTATAAAGATTTTCTACTAGTATATAATTCGAAAGTTTATTTATATAGTATTAAAGATTTAAATCTTAATTATATAAATTAGAAATAGCGAAGTAAAAGATAAGAAGTAAAGAATTAAAAAGAAATTTTTAAGATTCCTATTTTAGCGCGGGGAAAATCTATCGATTTCGTTATAATTCTTAATAAGGTAAATACCGCTTCTCCGCTTTCGGGTAAATATAGGTTTTAGGTTATAAAAAAAGTAAACTCTACTCTTAACTTTATAATTCCGGCGCGATTTAATTTTCCTAATAATTAATTACGGTTAGACCGAGATCTTTAAGAAAAGGTAAGGATTTTCTTTATAAACGAAAATAATAATATATAATATAGATAGCGGCGATATTTTAATTTAATATAAATTATTCTCTACGCCTACGGCCGAAATATAGAGTATTTTTTATAACCGGGGTATAAATATTCCTTTAAATTTATAAAGCGCGGTTCTAAATTAATTTATATAATTATAAAAACTTAATATAATAACTCGATTATTAAAATTTAAGGTAGGCGTAGTTAGTATAAAAAAATATCGTTACTATATATAAAAGTTAAAACGAAAACGAAGCGGCTCGCTTTATTCGTCGTCGTAGAATATTAATAATTAAAGAGTTAATACTAATATTCTAATTAATAATAGATACGAGGACGAATTATAATTAATTTATAGTCCCTTAAAATAATTCGACCTATATAAAAGAATAATAGTACGGATAATAATTATATCTTCGAGATATTAATAGAGAATTTAATATTTTATAATTAATATTTTAGGGATTAATAGCCGGTCTCCTTTTATTTATAAATAGAATTCGATTACACCGTTACTACTAAATAGTAAAAATATAGTATTAACGAAATAAGATAGGTAAAAATTATAGTATTAACGAAATAAAATAGTAATCAAGATTTAGTTTTAGTATATTATATATTTATTTAATTATTTATCGGTACGAATAAGTTACTATTTTATATTAAAGTACTAGTAACTATAATACCCTTAAACGGATAAATAGATAAAGTACTAAAATTAAATACTAGAGTATTATTTATATATATTTATTAATAATAAATAAACTAATTAGGCTAGATTATTATTTATAATAGAATTTTTAATAAATAATAATTAGAGTACCGTCGTCGAAACGATATTGTTTTTTTATATATATAGTTACTATTTTAAAATCCGCTAGGAGGTCGAGGACGACTTTAAGGGAAAAAAAATACTAATTATAAATTTTAAAAAATAAAGTCATAAAATATTTTTAAAATACTACCGAATACTAAATTAAATAGTATAATAAAATATATAAACTATAAAGTTATAAAGTTAGCGATTTAATTATATTAATAATAAAGAATTTAAAATAAAAACGCCTAAATAAAAAATTATCCTATAAGTTTATAGGGCCCTTTAGGATTATTAATAAAATAAAAATATAAATTTACCGCCTACTACTACTTTTTATATATAAAATCTATAATACCTTTTATATATCGTTACTTAAATTATATTATCTTCGCGATTATATTAATATAACGGAATCTTTTATATAAACCCCCGAATTTATTAATAATAATAAATTATAGGAGGTAGAAGAGATAATTAATAAAATAAAAAATAAAAAAAGTATCTAATATAAAATTAAATAAACTAATTAAGACGAAGAATATAATTAATAATTACTAGATAAAGAGTTTATTAATATTAATAAACTAATTAAAGTCTTTAAATAAGCGGGTAGTAAATATAAATATATAAATATAATTAAAGAGGTTACCTAGTTATATAAAATAATAAAGCGGAGTAAACGGAGCCGATATTAAAAATAAATATTACTACTTTTATATTAATATTTATATAACGGATATTATCCTCTATATTTATAATTTTATTATATAATTTTAAGGTATAATTAAAATAAATTTATTATTAAACTATTTATATATAATAACGATAAGATATTCTATTTTTAAAAATACTTTTACTTTAAATATAGTCTATATAAATACCTAGAATATACTATTAAATAATATATCTAGGTAAATTTAACTAGCGCCGATTCAAGAAAAAAAAAATTCGATATTATTATTATATTATATAAAATATTTAGTTCTTATCGGAATTTTTAAAAGAAGATATAGTATCTCTAATAAGGTCCTTAAAATCCCGTTTATATTAACGGAAACTCTCGGCCTCTTTTTCGAGAATTTTATTTATTATTTTTAATTCCTTAATATACTAGTTCGCCGCCGTTAATTAATTCTATAAATTAGCGATTATAATAGGAGTTTACCTACTAATTACTACCGTCTTACTATATACTTTATATTATTAAATAATTTATTTATTTATTAAATTATATTTATATTTTTCTTTAAGAGTTTTATTATTAATATAAATATATTAATATATAGACCTCTTTACCTTCCTTCGGAAAAATTTAAAAGTTTATTATTATTAATATATACCGCTTTAGAGTTTATAGTTATAATTTATTTTTATATAATAGTCGATTCCGTAGCGATTAATATAATAGAGTATATAAAGAGGGGATATACCTCGAATATAATTATTATTAAATTAATAAAAATAGACCCGGTAAAGAAACTACAAAGCGTAATAAACTACTATTATAATTAATATTATATAGTCGCGCTAATAACGGACTAGTTATATTTACTAGTATATTTTATAACTAGAATAATTAATATAAATAAATTAATATTATCGGTAAATAGGAGCTACTTATAGAATTAGAAGAAAACTATATATAACGAGAGTACTATCTATATATTAGTTATAATACTAGAATATTATTATAGAGTTAGAGTAATAATATACGAGAAAGATTAAAGGAGTTATAAAGAAAGAAAGTAAATAAACGAGTAAATTGATTTTAATAATAAACCGTCGCGCTAAATACTTTATTATTATAATATATTAATACGCGCCTTCGCTCCGCTACCTCGCTTTTATTAATAAATATAACCGTTATTATAATAATTATATTATTATTAATCTCCGGGTATAATATTAAGGTTATATTATTTATATATAATATTTTACTACTAGTATTTTCATAATATAATAAAAGTATATAATAAGGGTAACTATTATTATTTCGCTACTAATACTATAAATACTATAGGAATAATTTAATATACTATATTTACTATAAATACTAGAAGCGCTATAGGAATAATAATATATATTATTTCGCTCCGTTACTATTATATATAATAGTACTATAGGGACGAAAGAAATGTTATTTAACTAATTACTATTACTATATATTAGCGCTATAGAGATAATTTTATAAATATACTATTTATTTACTACTAATACTATTATATAATAAAAGTAATTTAATAGTATTACTCTTCCGTTACTAATACTATATTATAGTATTATGAGAATAGTTTCGTATCGCTCCGCGACTAGTATTATATATTAATATTATAGGATCGATAATATAAATTAGAAAACTCTTTTCCCTTATTTCTCTTAAAGGGTTTTAAAAGTTTTTTAATAAACTTCGATTAATTAATTAAATACTATTCCGTAACTAGTATTATAGGTATTAAAGGATTAAGTATATAACCTTATATTTAAATTACTATATAATAATATTATTATATTAGATAATTTTTTTCCTTTATTTCTCTTAAGGGGTTTAAAGGTTTTTTAATAAATACTTTTTAATTAAAGTATTTAAATACCTAGGGACTAAGATTTAAAAGAAGAAATAATTATAAAATAATAATATATTATATATATTTACGCCCCGTTAAAGGTATTAATATAATATATACCTACGCCCCGCTACCTTTATAATATTATTATTTATCGATATAGAGTTCTAGCTTTAATATCGTAGAGTTTTAATTTTTAATAATTTTATATCGAGTTAATATTCCCCCGTATTATTAAAATCCTTAGAAATTAATTCTATTATTAAATTTAGGATTTAAAAACTATTTAATAATAAACCCCGTAATTATTTTATATTTTTTATATTATTACTAAATTATTAACTCTACGCTAACGATTTTAAATATTATAAAAATTTTCTTTAAAAATTAATAACCTAAACGAGTTAACTTTCTAGTCAAATAGTGTAATTAATAAATAATTAATAAATACTTTTTTAGGGTTAACTAAAATATTAAATTTAACGAATAAAGAAAACACTATATATAAATATTAAATATAATCCTCGAGGGTTTAAGAGAATACTATAATACTAATAATATATACTCGGGCGAATATTTTATAAATATATAAAATCCGGTTTATTTATTTTTATATATTTAGGCGAGTTTTTAAATCCTATTATTATAATATTAAAAGTCTTTTAGCCGCGGTATAATATAATAATAAATTTATCTTTATCTTTAAAATATACTCGTTATTAATAGAAGAAACTAGCCGTATTAATAACGATAATTTAATAATAATCTTTAACGACGTTAATTATATTATTTTATAAAAGTAAATAATAAATACCTATTATAATTATAGTATTTAAATCTCGAATATTAATAATAATATAACTCTTTTTAATACCGTCTAATTTTATAGTCTAAATAACGAAGACTAAAAAATTAAATAAAGTAATTTATATCGTCTATTTAAATCGTCTCTAAATATATAATATATTAAAGATTTCGTTAATAATCTTCTAACTCTTATTATTTACAGGATAAATATATATTATTTTAAAAACTTTATCTTCCTAGTTAATACGAAGTAATATATATATATATCTATTTTTTAAAATATTAATAAAGCCTACTTTTATTTAAAATATAAAGAATTAATTAATAATCTTTATTAACTCTAGTTATTTATTATAAATAATAATATTATTTAAAAGAATATTATTCTTTATTAAAATAATTACTTCTATTAATAGAATAAAAAATTAGGAATTAATTAGGTTCTTTATATTTTACTTCTTTAAAAATTATTTAAAAAATAATAAATTAATCCTAGTAGTAACTATATTATTAAAGGTATTTTTAATAAAAGTTTCTTTATATTTTTAAAGAGGCCTTTATATAACGAGCTCACGAATATTATTATTATTTATAATAATATTATAGTAATTATTAAATAAATTTTGATTATTTAACCTAGTTTTATATTCCTAGAGATTTTAATATATTTATTCGTTTTATTCTTTATAAATATTAATTTTATTTTATTATTAATAATTTCGATAAAGAAGTAAAAATTAGTATCTATTAATTTAAAAAAATAGTCTCGTATTAATAAATTATATTTATAGACTTCGATAATTACTATAATTTATAAAGGGATAATTTTTATTTTCGTAATATATATCGGCCGGTTTATATTTATACTTTTTAAATATTATAAATAGAATAGTCTATTTTATAATTACTAATATAACTTATTTAACGAGATATTAATATATTAATCTCTTTAGGAGTTATAATATTTATATTAATAAATTTATTTATTTTAAAATTATCTATAATATAGATTTCCCTAGAGGCGGTTTCGGTTATTATTTTATTACTATTTTTATTTTTCCCGGGGAAATATAAAGAGGTAATAATAAATTTAGAAATAATATAATAATTAATACTAATACCGGTAATTTAAAATAAGGTTATTATAATACGGATTTTAACTTTTAAAAGAAAATATATTATAAATTTATAATTAATAATAATTACTTTATAATTAATCTCTTTATAACTCTTTCTATTTTAATTTCAAAGTCTAGGTTAACTCGAATATTAATCTATTAATATTTCTTAGATATTTATCTTATTTTTATATTTTTAGAAGAGTTATAGTTTAATTTAATAACAAATTTTTATTCTAGTAATTCGTTATTCGTTTTAATTTAGTAATAGATTTTTATATTTTTATTTATTATTAAAGACTATTTACTCTTCTAAATAATATTTATAATTAAATATTTAAGGTAAATTTCTTTATTAATATTTCTATTTTATCCTCGGTTTTTAAAATAAATATATAATATATTCCTAGATCGAAAGCCCTCTTTATAGATATAATATTAAAGTAAATTAAATAGTTAAACTTTATTAATAATTACCTAGAAATTATATATTTTATTTTATTCATTATTAATATTATTCTATTATTAATTATAGTTTTACCCCTAATATAATTAATATAAAATATAGATTACTCTTCTATTTATAACTTTATAGGTTTTTTTTTAAAAATAGTCCTTTTATACTTTAATTCTATAATAAGTAATTATATATTTAGAGGGTATTTATTATTACCCGAAATAATTAAAATTATAAATACTAGTTATAAGCCCGCGGTTTTCTTAGCGCGGTTAATAGTTAAAATACTTTCTATTTTTAAAAGAGAAAGATATACTCCTAATATTATTATTAATAATTTATAATTAAATAGATAATAATTGAATTTAATAAGGTTACTACTATATTTAAAAAATATTTAATATATTTTAATAAACCGGATTAATAAATTAATAAAAAGTAATTTAAAATAACTAGTTTTATTATAATTAAAACTAGTTAAGTTATTAATAATTCTATTAATTTTATTATAAACTCTTTAGTTTAAGAGGCGGTAGAGGCCTAGTTATTTTATTATTTTATATTATTCCTAGTTAAACTTCTTTTTTAACGTTAAATAAATTAAAGAATTTATTTAATAAAATACTAGGTTTAAGCGGATTAATAAAAGACTTGAAATCAAAACTAATATAATCGTAGATTATAAATATTTATTAATATAAATTAAGAATATCGGCGATTTTAATTAAATTAAATATTTTATTTATATACTATCTAGGCGTTTTACTAGTATATATTTAAACGAATTTATATTTATTAAAATAAAGTTTATATATAACTTCTAATATTTTTATTTTAAATTATTTAATAAAACGATTTATTTATTTAAAGTTAACGAAGGTACGTATTAATATTTTAATATTAATATTTAATTTATTCGAGAACTATTTAAGGATTATTTCTTTAAAATATAAAAATAGAAACTTTTATACTTCCTCTTCGTTATATTATTTAATTATATTATTAATATAATCTTTAAAATTAAATATATTCTTATATATAATATACTTTTTTAAAATAAATAAATTATCCTTTCTATCGTTTTTAAAATCGAAGAATTTAATCTTTTCGAATTTTAACTTATTTAAAACGCTTACTTTAATATTAATATTATTATTACTAGTTAAATTATTCTCTTTTACTTGGCCTTAAGATTTTATCGGGTTTATTTTTATTTTAATTATTAATTTATTAATAATAACCTAAATCTATAACGATTCTATAAAGTCTATTATTTATTCGAGAGTTATATTTAAGTACTTGAGAGGAGTTATATTTTCTTTATCTTCGTTTTTATTTTCTAAAAATTATTTCTTTTATAAATATTAACGAAGTTCTTTAATATCCCTTCGGAAAACGTTAATAAATAATATTATAACTATTTTATTAATAATTTAAAATAGTTATATAGTAGGTTATTTAAATTTAATATATTTTAAAAAGTTATTATTAAATTAGTTCGCTTTCCGGCCTCTTTTTAACGAATATTAAAAAGATACTTTAATAGGAGGATTAAAAAACTATATAATTATCTAAATAACTATTTATTTAATATTAAAAATAACTTTTACTTATTTTAAAATATATTTATTTAATAATAGGAATTCTTATAAATAAAAAATAAAATTAATTATAATAAAATAAAATAAAATTTCTTCTAGGGTAATAATTAAAATAATAATTAATTTTAAATATTAAAAGTAGTAATACTAGGCGAATAATATAAAAGTAGTATTAGAAAATTAGTATTCTAGTATTCTTTTTCTATAGCGGAAGGGTAAAAAATATAATTAATAATATATTTACTAGGCTAGATATTTACTTAATAAATAATTTATTAAAATATATAATTATATTAATAAAAGAGAAATAAATAAAGAAACGTTCTAAATATTTAATTTAATATTTATTATTAATACCCTAAATAAAAAGAGTATTGAATAAGTTATTTTAATAATTTAATAAAGAGTTTAAAAATACTTATTTAAAATAGTAGAATACGATACGGAAATATTAAATAAATATAATATAATTAAAACTCGTTATTAATACGGAGTAAAATATTTTAAATATAGTAATTAATAGGAAGTATATTAACTATTTTAGAAATTATTTTATTATTTATAACTAATATAATCGTTTTCACTAATATAGAAAAAGTATAATTCTATATTAAGATCGTCGTTACTACTATTTAATACGGGGTTAATATAATAATATATAATATAAAAGATATAAATTATTCTATAGAGGATTTGGCTCTAATATACTAGAATCTTAATATTACTCTAGTTTTAATAAGGCTAGCCGTAGAGTTTAACTCGCTATTTTAATAAATATTTATAATAATACTCCTACTAAAGTCTATCCCGTAGTAGAATTACTTTAGATTTTATTTTATCTTCGTCTTTCTCTTTCTTCTAGAGAAAAGAAAAGAAGATAAAATAATCTCTATTTTATTCTATAATATAGAGAAATAGAGAAATAAATAAATAGAGAAATAAATAAATAAATAAATAAATAAATAAATAAATAAATAAATAAATAAATAAATAAATAAATAAATAAATAAATAAATAAATAAATAAATAAATAAATAAATAAATAAATAAATAAATAAAAAAATAAAAAGATAAAAAGATAAAAAGATAAAAAGATAAAAAGATAAAAAAGAAAATAAGAAAGAAATTAAGAAATTAATAGACTAATAAATTAATAAATTAATAAATTAATAAATAAATAAATAAATAAATAAATAAATAAATAAACTAATAGATTAATAAATTAATAAATTAATAAATTAATAAACTAATAGACTAATAGACTAATAGACGAATAGATGAAAAGACAAACTTCAAGTTTACTATCGTTCATAGTATATACGAGGTCATGATTTGAAGTATTGGAAATACGCTAGTCGGCGATTATAGAACTTCAATAACTCACGCAGTTTCTCTATTCTAGGTAGTAACCACGTAGATATTATTATAAAGCTTAGATAATTAAGATTATTATTTATTATATCTAGTTATAATAAGATTTTTAATTTTAAGGTCATATTTACTCGCTACGCTATCGATATCTAATTAATTATAGGGTTTAATAGGAAGATTCGAATATTAGAAAAGGCGAGTTTTGGTGTACGGTGGCCGGCTTGGCTACGGTAGCCATTTTCCAATACTTCAAAACATGACCTCGTAACACTACTATTTACTTTGTATTGAACTTTATCGCCCCGTAATCTCCTTGCGGAGATAGCGACAATTCCGCCGCTCCCGACGTCACTGCCCTCGGATGCCGTTCTACCAATGACCATCGTTAGCATGTATCACTCGATTTTGATTGCTCCTTGGGTGACAGCGACTTCTCTCAAAATATGCTTACGCGGGCTCTTCGACCCCTTCATTCAACAAGAGCCCCAGTTGCCCATCGCATCTCCCGGAGCTTCGCCAAACCACAATACATACGAATGGCTTCAACATTTCCTGACCTTCCTATCTTCAGGGCAATCTCCTCACACGACCCCCAAAGTACTGCTATAATACACTCAAAGTCGAACAGGACATTCACGTATGGGGAGCTGCTCAAGGACGTTGAGGACGCGAAGATCAAATTGTACAGCCAATTGAAGAAAACGTCCCCCGAATCAATTGGAGGTCAGAGGGTTGCTTTCTTGGTGGAGAATGGCTACGATTATGTGGGTGCGAATTATGGAATCTCCCCCGTTGATACATGCATGACTGATGACATACAGTGACGCTCCTCTCCATATTCGCCTGCGACAATATCGCCGTCCCCCTCTCCTCTGGCTTTCCTGCGAGTGAGCTTCGATACATACTCGAGAACAGTGAAGCTGTGACACTTGTTTCGTCTGAAAAATTCCAAGGAAAGGCGGAAGAAACACTGAAAGAGGGTTTAGAGCATTTGGAAAGAAAGCCAGCTTTGTACCTCGTTGAGAAGAGGCGGCAAGGCAACGGGCACGACCACGTCCAGCTAGTACCCTTACCATTGAACAAGGGCGGTATGATGCTATATACGTCAGGAACGACGAGTCGGCCCGTGAGACCAATATTCTAGCTCCTCAGCGCAGCGCTGACACGCCCCACAGAAAGGCGTACTTTTGCCCGAGAGCGTCCTCACAGCCCAAGCTCAATCCCTACACAAAGCCTGGAACTACACTGCACAGGATCATCTCCTCCATATCCTGCCTCTCCACCACATCCACGGTACCGTCAATGCCCTTTTGACACCCCTCTTCGCCGGGTCAACTATTGAATTTATGTTCCCATTCAATATTGACGCAGTCTGGGAACGATTAGCCGCGCCTTTTCTACCCGAGGGAAAGAGCAAGGAACCGATTACATTTTTGACAGCAGTGCCCACAATATACAACCGTTTCCTTGGCTCCCACGAAAAATTGTCTCCGCCTATGCAAGATGCAACCAAGCAGGCATTGGCACCTAAGAATCTGCGATTGAACATATCAGGCTCATCGGCGCTGCCGACGCCGACGAAAAAAGCATGGACAGAGCTCAGTGGTGGTAACATTCTGCTTGAACGATACGGTATGACTGAAGTGGGCATGGCTCTGAGCTGTGGCTTGGACTTTCAGGACAGAGTAGACGGCAGTGTCGGGTGGCCATTACCTTTGGTGCAAGCGCGACTGGTTGACAGCGAGACACAGGAAGTGATTCCAGTAGGCGATGAGGTCGATAAAGATGGTATGGAAAGAGAGGGTGAAATACAGCTGCGTGGCCCCACCGTCTTTTCAGAGTACTGGCGCAACGAAAAGGCGACGTCAGAAGAGTTCGTGGCAGCAGAAGATGGAGGCGGAAAGTGGTTCAAGACTGGTGACATTGCAACGAGGCAAGCTGTCGAGGGCGCTGGGCAAAGCGGACAGGACTGGCCAAAAGGTCCCATGTACTTTATTCGAGGGAGGAAGAGTACAGACATTATCAAGAGCGGTGGCGAGAAAGTCAGCGCGTTGGAAATCGAAAGAGAGCTCTTGTCATTGTAAGGTTTCTTCGCCACTTTCACCGAGTGATCTTGCTAATATATATACAGGCCTCAAATTTCAGAAGCAGCAGTAGTTGGTGTTGCATCAGAACAATGGGGCCAGAAAGTGGCAGCAGTCGTGATTCTAGATCCTGCTCATGCTCAGACTGGTAAAGGGGGCAAGACTTGGGGTGTCATGGATATGCGAAGAGCGATGAAAGATAAGCTTGCAAGCTATAAGATACCACAGGAGCTGAAGGTGGTTGAGGAGATTCCTAAGAACGCAATGGGTAAAAGTAGGTATTTTACCATTTTACCCTTTCAGAGCTAATCAGTCTTTCAGTCAACAAAAAAAGTCTAATAAAGGAAATATTTGGCAACGATACCTGAGAGGGGATCTTGAACCTACAAATTATACTTTCTCGTACATACTCAGACACCTTCTGCGTCAAGTGGTGACACACTTCGACGAGTCGACGCTTGGAGCTAGACTCTCAACGATTTGGGGAATCGTTAGGAGCATACCTAGAGGTCTTGCTATTATTGGTATATTGGTCTAGGAATCTAGTTCTCCAGCCGTTGATTGACTAGCTTGGGGCAGATGCTGAAGGGACATGACATTAGCTGGAAGCTTTCCCTTCCATGAGAGAAGTGCGCTGTCCAAGACTCTGCCAGACCGCCTCGATAGGTCTACGTGTCAGGCGCCTCAGCAGCAAAGACACGAGAAAGCTTTGATCCAGAGGAACAAGCTACTACACCGTCGGCGAACCCTACTTTTGTGGCTTCTGTGTCCGTGACGAAGCACACCGCATTGCCCTGGGCTGTTTCTGTGGCGGTCTGGCGTAGGTGAAGCGTACAAGAATGCAGCATGCTTCCTCGCCATGATCAGACAGCATGCCCCGTCACTTAATTGGCATAATCAAGATAACCCTCCATTCCTCGATTGGATGATTTCAAATGCATCTAGCTGCAATGTAAGCTTACTTACATTAATGGAAGACACGTTATGGGCGGCCGGCCACCAAGTGAACCACTTCAGTTCGCTCGCTAATGCTTGATAACCCACTGTCTGGCTTTTCGTAAACTGTACATGCAAGATCAAAGTGATCGAGGCCGGGAAGATGTGCGCCTCGGTGCTTCGGATAAAGCCTGCGCTCAGCATCCGAGGCCCAGTATAAATTTAGCGTATCCAAAATTCTGATTTGATTCAAACATACAACATAGTAATCGTTACTCCCAGTCAAATGTTTTGTACATATGAAAGATAGAAAATAACTGCCGTGGCTATAATAAGGTACAAATTATAGGAATCGATCAAATCATGAGTGAGTTATAATAGAAAAGAACAACTTATGTAGAAACCTACTCTTGATTTACTTGTGAATTCCTACATCAACGAAAATGACCCGTATATAAAGAGAATATATACGAGAGTCATAGACTTGAATATCACGATTTCAAAAATATAATAAACTGGATATATACAATGCTTATTATGATAGAAGCGTCTGAATATTTTGAATCAGAAGTATGGTGTGTGGATCTACTTTGCCAAGGATTCCTAACAATGTTGGGCCACGAATACTAAATTGCTAGGTATTCCTCAGAATTTTGCGGAACCATTGACGCCGACGCTAAACGGATGGCCCGCGCACTAAATTTTGGGTGGGCCAACTACTAAAGTCGAGTGGAATAGGATATAGACGTAAATATATTATAAATCTACCCTAAATAGTTAAATTTGAAACTATTTAAGTATTATAAGGTCTTATTTTACTATAAGTTTACTTTACTACCGCTCTTCTTTTACCGTCGTTATAATCGTTATTATTTTAAAGCCTATTCGCGCCCTTATCTAGTACGAATTCGAGTTAGGATATAGTATCGATAGTATTACCGCCGGCCCCTATAATATAAACCTACGTATATTATAGAGGATAATAACGATATAGAGGCTTTATAATACCGTCTTTATACCGAGTAAAAATCTAGGGGGGCGGCCTAGGAAGATTAACGAGTTTTTAAAATATAAACTTCTATACTATTTTTCTAAACGACCGATAGTTTATTTAGACGAAATAACCTACTTTTTATTAAATAAATATAATATTATTATTAATAAAGATATTATCTAGCGATATTTTTATTACCTAGGTTAAAGTAGGAAGATTTAATATAAAATCGCTCGTAAATATAATTAGGCCTTAAAGATTATTTAGTTCGTAAAGTTAATAGGGTAATAAGTTAATTAATTAATTTTTCTAGATAAAAGTATTATTTATAAATATACTAGTATATTCCGAGTTTTTATATATAACGTCGATATAATTAATTTTAATAGGCGATAGGAAGTATAATTAAACCTTTATTAATATTATACTATTAATTATCCAAAGTCTATATAAGAGTAGGAGGTAGAGTCTTTTATTTATATATATTATTAATAGTTACCTCGACTAGATTATTTATTAAGATTTAATTACGGCGGCGATATTTAATAATTTTATCGAATATAATATCCTTCTTTACTACGGTCGTTTCGAAAACGATAATATACTTTTAATAATAATTTATAATAATACTAGTATTTATTATAATCTAGTTCTAGCTAGGTTATATATTAACGCCGGTATTCTACTCGAATACCTCCCTCCCTATTTACTCGATTATAACTTTATCGAGATATTATTCTTAGTTTTAAAGAACTAGATAAAACGGTACTTTAATATTATTTAAATATACGTAAACGAGGGGCGATTTAATTATTTCCTAGATTTAATAATAAAATTATAGGCTAGTTATAAAGATCCTAGTAATATTTTCCGGTAGTTAAATATTAATTATAAAGGTAAAATAAATATTCAGGAAAAGAAAGAAGAAGAGGATAGTAATATTTATAATAATATAGAGTAAGAAAATAACTTATATATATGAGTCTATAAATAGCTCGTAGAAATAGGTAATTTTAATTTATTTATTCCTCGGTAACTTGATTATTAATAAAAGTATATAAATTATTTAAATCCTCGTCCGCTCCGTAGCCCTAGTCGTCGTCGTCGTTATATTTAATTAAATCGATAATACGGCTCTTAGTTACTAGTATAGGCCTCTTAATTAAAATATTAAGTAGTATATTTAAAATATAACTAATTAGGGCTAGCGAGCCTTTTATAGAAATATTCGAGAGATACCTAGGGTTAATAGTATTTCCTATTTGAAATTCCCTCTTTTTATACCTAAATTAACTAGTAAAACGAGTAAACGAGTATTTTATTCTAGGTATAATCTCTAGTTTCTTTTATTTATATTCGAACTCGTTATCTTTTTACTTCTAAATATCTTTTATAGTATAATCTTTATTTAATAATTTATTCTTTACGTCCTTTAAGTTAGGTTTATCGCGGTATTATAATTTAAATTTAATTTATTTAATTTATTTAACTACGTCGCCGTTAATTAGGTTACTACCGCGATAAGGTAAAATAATAAAACCGTATATAATAGAACGAGAGGGTTAGTGATAAAAAGACTCCTTTACTCTTTCTAAAACCCTTCTAGCCTATATCTCAGTTTCTAGTATAGAGGTTCGAATATTTACTAGAGGGGGGGCTACCGGCTAAATAGGAGGAAATATATATATATAAATAAATAGCGGATATATATAATTTACTAGCGGCGGCGGTATTAGCCTAAACGGTATAGGTTTATTCTTTTACTCTCGTTTCTTATTTCTTTCTTTACGTTTTTTCTTATTCTTTTATTTATTTTTTATTCTCACCGGCGGTTCCTTTTTATTTAATCGTTTTGGAATATCTAGTTTAATAACTCTTTATTAAACCGTAGTATTTTTACCTAATAACGTATAATATATTCTATTCTTATTAACCTAGTAGTACGCTGCGGAATAGGGAAGAGAATTTGTTTTTTTTAGTCTATTCCCTTCCCTACTCCGGGTAGGGAATTTATTTTATATTTATTTTTCTCTCTTTTTTTGTTAATTCCCTGCCCGATTTTCGAAAAACTCGAAATTCCTTTCCCTGTCCCGCAGCGTACCTAGTAGTATTTATATTTATTCGAATATTTATATTTATTATATACCTAGCGGCCGAGAATAGTCTAGATTAAAGTAATATTAGGATCTAGGGCGTTCGACTATTTTAAAATAATAAACTAGCGATTTATAGGATTATTCTCTCTAATTACCCTAAATAAAATAGAAGTAAAACTATTAATACTAGCTCCGGTACTAGAACTAGTAATAAGAAAAGTAACGGCGACTAGTTATAACGAAGTAAATATAGTAGTAAATACTTCCTCTATAGGAGTAGGAGTTTAATATAGTAGTAATTCTACTTTAAGCTTATTTTTACCGCTTTTAAAAAATATATCTAATTAACCCTCGATAACGTACTAGTTATTATTATCGTTTATAGACTACGGATATCGTCTCGTCGCCGGTAACTTTTTATATAATAACGTCGCCGTTATAAAAACCCGAAAAGTAGGTAGTTTATAGTTAAAAGTATATTTAGAAACTTTCTTTTAATACTCCTTAAAGACTCGCCTTAATAGGAATAGATTTAAATTATTAATATTATAATTCTTTACTTTATTAAAGAGGATAGTCGGCTTCTTTATTTAATATAATAAAATATATATTTAATAAAGTACTACTTATACTATAAACTCCTTAATAAATTTAGTAGGCCTATTCTCATTTGGAAATATTAAAATATTAGTAACTTTAGTTATAACCTAAATAGAAGTAACTTTAATAGTAATTTATTTAATAATTTTAATAATAATAACCTTAACGGCCTTACGAGCCTTAATGGTTTTAGTAGTAGTAAATTCAACTATTACTTTTAGTACTAGTATTAATATTTCTCGCTCTTTATTTTTATCTTTATTCTTATCCTTATCTTTATTCTTATTCTTATCGAACGATTTCCTCCGTAGGAATAAACTACGCCTAGATAGTAACGGCGATATAAGAGTAAAAGTATATTTAACCTAATTTTTAACCTAGCCTATAAATTTACCGAAGCTCTCTCGAGTTATAAAAGAGGGAATTATAGGAACTCTTTAAGGCGGTAGGGGTATAGATTAATTTAATTTAAACTAGGAGTTATTTTATTTATTAACGACTCGTTATCTAGAGTTATTACCTAGTTTCTTAATAATAAACTTTAAATATACTAGGGTTTTAAGAGGAGCTAGAGTTAAGTTATAAATCTTTAAATAACTTGGAGTCTATTTTAAACGAGGTTAAAATAACTTTATTTATTAAATAAATAAAAGAGTTATAGAAGCGGCCTTATCGGTAGTAGTACCTCTAAATAATATAGACGAGCGTCGTTTCCTAGGAGGGGGCTTCTTTAGTAAAGAGTTTTTATTACTATTATTTCTAAACTTCTTTAAAGGTATTTTAGAAATAGCGATAATAACTATACTTTTATTAAAGCGGGGGACGGGCGGTTTATATACTATATTATAACTAGGCCCTAGCCTAGTTTTAATTCTATTTAATTAAGATATTAATACGGGCCTATTATATAAATAACTTATTATATATATATTTACTCGACTTTAGTAATTAACCTACTTAAAATTTAATATACGGGCTATCCGTTTAGTGTCGGTATTAATAATTCCGTAAAATTTTATAGTATAGTTAAGCCTTCAAGATAAAGTTCCGATTCTTCTATATATTTTTAATATTTAGTAAATTATTACTTTTATCGTCGTAGTTCTTCTTTCTAATCAAGACTTTCTAGTTATAATAAATCTCGCGTAAATTATAAAGTACGGGAAGTCCTAGAGGCGTATATTATAAAAATATAATATATAATTCGGGGTTAACGAACTTGATTTTCGGTATTTATATTTATATAAATATTATATACAAATCTAAATACTACTGTATTAATAATATTATATACTATTTATTAAATTATATATTCATAAATTTTCAATCTTTACCTTTATTCTTTTTATATATTACTCTTTATATTATTATCGCCCCCCCTCTAAATTACTTTTTTCTTATTTTATTATTATTTCTTTCTTTTTAAAACTACCCCTCTCTTTCTTTATTATTAACTCGTTATCGCTAGCTCGCTAGCCCGCTATAATTTAGGCTCTATATATAAACCTTAACCCTTCTATCCTCTCTACTATTTAAAAAGTTATTAATAAAATTCTACTCGAATACCTTAAGCCCCCCGCCGATAAGGAGATATTCGATACCCCCGAGTAAATATAGACCTTTAGCTAGGGGTTTACTATAGTCGTCGGTTCATATAGTATAAAGCGGAATAATAGGGTGGAAGAGTAACAGCGACGTATAAGAGGTATAAATAGGGTGGATAAACGACAGCTACATATATAACGACGATATACTACGCTACCGTTCAAAGCGGTGACGGTAATATGGCTGATACGGTAGCACTTAGATTTATATATAATCCCCATACAAATCTAAGGACCTCGCCATCTACGGCTGTATCCGAACTGTGCGTTGCGCCCCCATGGTGTGCGCCCCCAGGACTTCCCGTATAAAGTACTGCCCACCAGGAAATAAAGGTGTCTGCTATATCATTAACGTGCCCGAGCAGACCGCCTCTAGTGGAAATGGCGACATTTTCTTTCAGGTCCAAGGTCCTTCGACGAATCAATGGATAGGTGTCGGTCAGGGCACCCAGATGGCCGGTGCCAATATGTTCGTTGTATATGCCGACGCAAGTGGGACTAATGTGACACTGTCTCCACGTCTTGGGAAAGGCGAGATTCAGCCACTGTACGACAGCCAGGCACAAGTCTTCTTGCTTGAGGGTTCAGGCGTTGCGAAAGGTATGACGACTGCCAACGTTCGCTGTATGTCAATGTCCCAGTACTAAACTTCAACTAGTACGGGTCATTGGCTAATATTCTTATAGGTTCTAACTGCGGCTCGTGGTCTGGTGGTCACATAGACTTCACCTTGGACAAAACCTCCTGGATCTGTTCCTATAGAAATGGACCTGCCCTCAATTCTAAATCCCAGTCTGCCAACCTTAATCAGCACAATGTGTTCGGTACCTTTACATTCGACTTGACAAGCAATTGTGAGTGATTCACCCTCAAACAACGGTTCATCCGCTCCCGCCTCAACTGCCGGTAGCAGCGCCACCACCGGCAGTGCTAGCAGCAGCACCAGCGTAAGCGACAACAATGGTTCTAATAGTAATAGAGATGAGCTAAAAGTGAACCGGGTAATAACTGCATACGGAACGATCATGGGTATCAGTTTTGTGATAATTTTTCCGCTAGGCGCCTTGCTGATTCGATTGTGTTCCTTCCGAGGTCTGGTACGGGTCCATGCTGGACTCCAAATATTCGGGTACACCATAGCGATGGGTGTTCTTGGCTTACGTGTTTACATCGCCTTGGTTCCGAGCTCTCAGGTCAGAAACTATTCGAAATTCATAGTTTTTTAGCCCTGCTGACATGTTAATGGTCAGCTGAGCACCTACCACCCTATCATTGGTATTATTGTCGTGTCGCTACTCGCTTGCCAACCTATACTTGGCCTGCTCTACCACCAAATGTATAGAGAATCGCTCAAGCCCACGACTTAGTCCACCGTTACTGTATGGCTTGGCCGGTTGGTTATTACACTGGGTATCATGAATGTTGGCTTAGGCTTGCGACTCGCTGACAACACCAAGAATGGCGAGATCGGTTATGGTGTCATTGCGGGCCTCATGTGGCTGAGTTTGGATGGAGCTATTCAACAAAGAAAGGAAGCGCGGTCTAAGGTGGAGCTGGCAGACGCGGGGGAGAAATTAAGCTCTTCAAGTAGTGGCTGTGTCACGATAACGGTGTGCTGAGATCTTCTCGGCTAGGAGCTGATAGGTCATCGGCGGACATTGGTGTGTTGGGTAATGACAAACCCTGACGAAAAGGAGACTTGTCCATGTTGTGATGAAAGAAAAATGCCGTTGCCGTCGTGAGATAGCCTTAAGGCAATCTCGAGGTTAGCACCATGATATAGAGCCGCTATCTGAGCAGCTTCAGACTCCTACTCAAGATCTCATCGTGACCGATGTACAAGAACCTGTTCAAAGCTAAGAAAACGCCAGCTAAGTATCAAGTACTTTTATTTCAGGCAGGGTTTCAAGCTGAAAGTGACCCGGTGTTTGCGTGAATTGCCTCGGTTTTGGGTGATATGCATTTGTTTGACGCTTTGCGAGAACGTACGCTGCAAACGCAGGTTTTGTGGAACGCAATGTCTTTGTTCCCTTTCAATATCACTAATTATTATACCGAATTTTCCTTCCATTCATTACTTCAATACAGGCAAGCTGTCAATCCACGTCTCGGTTCCCACGGCTCAAGAGCAGGAGCATCGTAGCAGATCGCGGTAGAAGAGTGGGATATTGATCTATTAGCGCTTGAGGTAGGATGCGATTCAACGCCTCGGCGACTCTGGAGTGAGCTTGAGTATTTAGGGTTCCTATTCAAATGCTTCGATTCTCTGCCTAGATTAATTGCACTGGCGTCCGAGATTGCCTTATCCTGTCGCCAAGCCTGATTGTCAAGGTGTCGACGGATCCTTAGGCGGAGTCTTGACACCAACTAGGCTTCCATTATATATAGGATATTGTGGTTGGTCAAACTAGGCACTGGAACAGTCTTGTGAGATGATTTAAAAATTAACAAGACCCGGAGGATATAGCTGCTCTGCACATTCCTTATTCAGGCGCTGGATTGTCAGCTTCTGCAGGCAAAGACAATTCCATCAAAGCCACGACGCTAAGAAGATGATTACGTCTAACACTTCTTTGTTTGACACAAGGCCTATGTGTCCAGTCTCCCATTCAGAATGTCTTCACACATTTAGCATTCACGTTCTCTTCCACTTTCTCTACTTTTCAATATCCATCATTTACAAAGTTAAAAACAAGCCCAGCAGAGCAACTACCAAATTATCTCGCAAGAATCAAACCACCTCTTGAACATCTCCAGCCCCCGCTCAACTTACATCAAAAATGTTAGCGAACCTAGATTCTGAAAATGCAGAAGAGGATCCCAGCCAAACGACTTTCCGAGAATCAAGTGGGTATCAACAAGCAAGAGAAGCACAGGCAGGAGATACAGCAGGATATCAAGGAGCATTTAAATGTGTCTGCGGTCGTCAAGATCTCGTTGATTGGATATGTTGCGACAGCAAGGATTGTCCCGTACAATGGTACCATTTGGAGTGCGTGGGCTTGACCGAGGCACCATATGGGTTTTGGATATGCCCTCGATGCGCAGCAGACCCGAACATCGACCCACTTCGACCAGACACCTCTAAAATGCCTCTGTTCCCAAATCTCGTAACCAAGGGGGTACAGGGATCTACCGTTCCACAGGATGTCGACTCCAATCGCAACTACAAGCCAGCCACGAAGAAGAATCCATTAATACGGAAGGGAGTTGCAATCAAGAAGAAGGTCCCTACGCCTCGGAAGAAAAAGCAGAGGTGGGTAGGATGGCAAGAGACTGAGGTTGAAGATGAAGCGGAGACCATGGCAAAGGTGGCGCAGCCTTAGAAAGCAACGTCTCCATTTTCGTAGAGATGATCGAAAGCGCATAGCAGATGAACATCTCTCAACCCACCCCGGAACATGACGATCAAATTTCTAATAGGCGAGACTCATAATGGAAAGAGTGGAGAAAACGGCTGGCGACTAGCTATAATCCGAGCTGAGTAAATGGTAGGTAGATTATTCGTAGATCAGACTCGAGGAAGAAATTTCGAGATCTGATAACGAGAGAGTGTGGTGGAAAGGAGAACCGGGTTTTTGTATGCCGTGCATAGAAGACAGATAGAATCGAGAAACGAAGATCAGAGCAAACCTCCCCAATTCTACAAGATCTGCCAGAGCGACGAAGTGTTTATCACGCTGAGAGTCGTACAATGTAGTCGAAGGCGCAGAAGAGATATTGCTGTGAATGACCTCTTTTTTGTATCACCTTATTTTTAACGGTCTAGACTCATCCAAATCTCCAATACTTAAAGTGACTCCTCAATTGTTACTGTTATGGACAACGCTACTGTGAAGCCGAATCATTCTGTCCATTACGTGAACGTCAGCCTTTGAAGACTTTTCCGTTGCCTAAGGGGTAGACATATGACCAGCGCACTGCCTCGGTCCGCCACTGAATACTAGAATTTCCTGCATTTCTTTAACCAGAAGAGTATACATGTTGAAGCATTGATTGTCCTTCAGTGACCGGCAATGTTTCCATCTCACAGTTTCGAGTGCCCATATTTTATGGAGGATATTGAATGTGTTAACAACCGTCTCATAATCACTCAGATACCATTGAGACGTCCTCAAAGACGGCGATAGAGCTAGTGGACCCCAAGCTACTGCTTGAAAGCTTCTATAGGCGACGCCAGTTGACGAACCTAGGGCAGAAAACAGGCTACCTGGTGTTGAACACGCTCCGAGAATAACTCCATTCAAGCTCACTAACGCCTGTAAATTGATTCCCATCAATTACGTCAGAATTCGAAAAGCATGTCCAGGATTGAAAAGAACCAACAGCAGCAAAGGTCAAGCCAAGAAGCAATCAGATCTGTCATTTCTGTTGGATCTGAGAATGTGTTACCCCCAGCTCGGCGTATGTCATAAATGACCTCTCTGGGACCTGTATAATCGAACTTCCGTACAAAGAGCCTACAATGTCTTTGTCCAACATCTGGCTATGACACGGAAGCACTTGATGTTTGACCTGCGCCTCGACACGCAGCTTTAACACATAAGCATAAACAGCCTTGGTGACTCACTGACACTTCTCATGGCACACATTATTTCTCGCATACCCTTTCCTCCTTTCCTCTTACCACATTACGATCAATCAAGCAAGCATCTTACGACCGATAGTCCAGCACAATTGTAGTCGACAAGCACCCCCATATATGTCACACAGGATGAATACTTTCATTGCGGCTTCCAACTTCATGAAGAGAGCCACCTCCCCAACTCCCACGCACACCTTGCCCACTAAACCTATCGACCCACAGCTACGACCCTGTTTCGTCGAGTATCTGAAGCCGATCCCCGACTTTCCACCAGGGACACCACATATCAGCGTACACTACGCGTAAGTTCTAGATCCTTTTCAGATGCCCATATGCTGACCAAGAAACCCACAGCCTTCTCTCCGGTCCCCCAGCTTCTGTCTATGTTGGCTCTAGTCGCACGGAATTTACCCTATCTAAGCGCCTCCTCATATTCCTCTCTCCTGTCGCCGCTGACACCCTCATCACGTCTTTTAAAGAGATAGGCACCAATCGTATGGAGCTACCTCAGCACGATCCACTCGGGTTCTTCTACCTTCATCAATGGATGAACACCGGAAAACTCAACGTTCTCAACCACTGTCTCTCCTCAGCACCATCACTTACACCGATTGTGGAGCCTGATATGGCACATGAAGCGCATGTTGAAGATGCAACGATGAAAGAATTCGAAAGATGCCTCACAGCCTATTCCGCATCGACAACCCCAGGGCGGCAAGGCGACACCACTGCGATCACCTCAGCATCTGCCTTACCAGTCCTTGGTAAACACAATGACCAGAAAACCATTGCCTCCACTCTACGTACGGCAACAACAACACTATGTCGCCTGTACCACCTCGTCACTTCCCTCGCTATCACGCGATGGGACATCCAGTCCACCATCCTCACCGAGCTGCGTGACGTTATGGGCCGCGCAAGGGATTACGGTTTTGTTACCCCTCTGACGCCCTTGGCGGTGACGGAAACACTAGGAGCCATTCTGGAAGGAAGCGCCGATGATGACAACCTGGAAGCTAATGATCTATGGATCGTTGTCAAGGAAGAGATGTGCGTGGCTTTCACGACCAAACCCTCCCCGCAATGGGATGAGTGGGATGGAGTATTTGAGGCCAGCCCGAGCTTCAAGGTTGCCGTGGTTGGGGCGATAATGGACCGGATTTCTAGTGTACAGATGGCATGGGAAAAGGAAGATGACGATGAAGCGAGAGAGGCTGCTGAGCCCATTCAGTAAGATGAAGAAGCAGAATTCAGCTGGCTTGACTAGGAATGACTATATCCTGTACTCGGTCGCTCTGGGAAGGACATTCTCGAACACCACGTCAGTTTAACACCCCGTACGATGTAAGGACATTTGCAATTAAGAATCGTTAAATGATAGATTGGAGGGACTTCAGGCTCGTGCAAATTCGTAGAAATAGATCCTAGAGCTTTATCGATCGAATCTCATGCCTTTGACAGCAGCTCCAAATTTCGAGGGATGTTTAAGCCCCTGTTATGGTGTTTTTGACCACGCCAACCTGGCGCACATCATGTCCAATTTGCTCACCTTTTCATTGTGAAGTTTTGACTAGTAAGATTGGCTAGTTTGTAGGAACCTGATAACTGTCAGACCAGGGAGAGGAAAGCCAAGATATATCGTCCATCGAGGCTGCGAAATGGAATATGGACGACAAATTCACATACGATGAGCTCAGTCGAACAACCGGACGATAGATTCACGAGCTAGGTCCGCATCACGGTGGAATGCACCAGATAATACAGAAATAATCATCCTTCGCATTAATGCTGTGCTCTCTTTTACCTCCAACGACTCCCGGTGTATAATCGAGCTCTGGCAATGTGGCCTTGCTTAATGCGTAGCACTCGCATCGGTCGCGGAGGTTGAAGTCCACTGTGCTAATTATGGCTGCAGAACAAATAGGAGAGTCTTAGAGACCTGTAGAGCACCCAATACGATTCTCAAGAGCCGTTGCAAGTATGGGAGACTCCCCATAAACATTGCTCAAGGCTGATCTACCACAGTGATGCAACAATTCTCTGTTGTCGATGCCGGTGAAATACTATCGTTGCCAGAGCTGAAAGAACCCAACATGCTTAACCCCGACTCATGAGAGGATGATCCGGTCAGAATGTTACGCCAGCGCACTTGCACATTGGCTGAGCACATGTGGACTATCTATAGACTTACTGACTGCTTATCCGGCACGCTCGTCCGTCTCAAATTGTGTTCCAGGCGGAGCATTGGACTTTGGACTCGAATGGGGTCGGAGTAAAAAGAGGCCTGTCAGGTCGCCATGTCGAAGATAGGCTGTGATGAGCAGGAGACCAGTACTTGCAATTGAGAATGACCGGGTAGACTATGGGCAATGAGTCCGTCCTCGGTAATGTGGTGATGGTAGCATGGTATCCCTCAAAATAATGAGGCACAACAGCCCAGCGACGGAAGATGAAATCAATAGGTCGGAAATTAATTTATGGCATTGCTGGTAAGCTCTACCTTACTATGATTGGGTGACTCATTCTTAAGCTATGCTAGCATCTGTCTGCCAGCGTTCCGTACGCAGTCCTGGCAGTCTCACAATCGAGATCGCCGTCGCGGCGATCGAGAGCTGGTAGTATGAAGGGGCGGTCAGTATCATCCGAATAGCCTAGAAGGAGACGCAGAGCGTGTGACTGCAACCTCTGAGGAATATGACTGTGACATTGAAAGATTGTGGTGCTGAAGTTGCAAGAATGATGTCTCTCGTTGAAGACAATCCACCCACCATACCGTCACTTCGCCCCTCGGCCCCTTAGGCACTTACCTGCCCAAAGACACTCACTCCCAATGGGCACTCGACGGTACCAGAGGCACGCATTTAGATCTGTCCTGGACCGCCCTACCGGGCAGAGAAAGCGAAATAAAAGAGTATCTCTTGCCCTGCGAAGACCCCGATGTCCCGATCCAGGCCTTTGTCTGCACCGCGGTATCTTCTACGCCATCCCAGCCACCTATACATCCGTCACGATTGCAGATCTCGAGATCGTGGATAACCATAAGAAGGCGGGCAAGTACGTGGTGAAGAATAGATGGCGTTTTGTGCCAATTGGCATGGATCGCAGTATATTGGGACCCGGCCGCCGCTGGGTCATAGCCCTTATCGGTACTATTTGACTGTTATTATATTGGGCGAGAAGTTGGACTCGGGGCCCAAGGCCATAAAGAAGACGATTGCTGATGATTGTATTGGAAAAGTCATTAGGTGGGGCTAGTGGGTTGGCAATTATAAGAAATTGTGGGGTGATCACTGAGGAGGGGATAATGAGGCGAAAAGTATGGTGCGGAGCCTTCATGAGGGACTGGCTTAAGACAATCCGGAAGGTCTTTAAGGCTGATTATAGGGACCAGTTGTGGGTAGGACAATTTAGAAATTACGGTCTAAGAATCACCTGATATAGTAGCGGCCCGCGCCGAACCCGTACTAGTTCCAAGTCTTCAAACGCTGCTTATAATCACCAAATCAGCTTTCTGTGGCAGGTTGCAATGCCTTCAACATCGATAGCAAATAATGGGCAGGAAGGCGTTTTTGCCAGAAAGATGGTATTCTGTGAACGACTTTCACGCCTGGATCCCAGCGAGTTGATTAGACAGTGTCCCGAATGCGATGATTTCTTCCTCTACTGCTGTTCTTGCTCCATGAAATCTTACGAGACTAAGACACCATGCCATCACTTCCGTTTAGTCTTTACCGATGGCGCCTGTCTTAATAACGGCCAGGTAGGGGCGAAGGCTGGTCTTGGTGTAGCAGTTGGGTCGCTCGAGAGTGGCCATCATCTCTCTTTGCCGGTCAATCTCAATGTCGACGCAGGCCAGCGACGGACCAGTCAGCGAGCAGAGCAGCTTGCGGCATTGCATGGCTTAGCCTATCTGAGCGAGATGACCAAGCTGAACACCAGTCGTCATTACTCGAACCCTCCTAAAGAACCCGAGGAAGACATGAATTGGATCATTGCCACGGACTCGGAGTATGTCGTAAAAGGTATGACTGAGTGGGTTCCGGAGTGGAAAGTAAGTGATATTGCCCACGTCCAAACGCGGCTAGCCACCTACTGAGCACTCTTTGTAGCAAAACAACTGGCGTACTAAACGCGGCACCAAACCATCGAATCTCGATCTCTTTCTTCGCCTTGACACCTTGATCTCGGAGAAGGAGGCTATACATGACGTCAAGATTGGCTTTTAGTATATTCCACGAGCGTATAATGGTATCGCGGACTCTCTTGCGAAAGCTGGAGCTCGACTTGGCGGCGTAGAGTAGGATGTGTGGGGGACCTAAAGAGGAGACGCTGACTGCTTCGGGTACTGTCTTGCGTTCATTGTCTCTGTACGGATTCTCCTGGAATTGTCAGCGATGAGACCGAACTATGTATTATTCCATAATTGCTTAGTACGAAAGGATTTGGAGGGAATAGGTGTACGCGGGGGCGCAGTCTACATCAACGTATTAAGAAGAGATTTGAGTCTCTCTTGAAGAAGCTTAAGAGGTCACCCACGGCTCCTGTAGTCGCTTGATATTTGTTCCAGTACTTCGTCGCGCTCGAAGCTCCCATAGTGCGTGGCGCATCGAATTGGATGGTGAACGAAGCAAGGGATAGAGGCACGTGTATTTCCGGCATTTGCGCCAAAATTTCCTTTGCAGCGAGTAGTGGTGTTGAATTGGGCAGTTTCTATTTCCAAAGGGTACGCTAGTATTTAGTATACAATAGCTTCCTGTATGCCCCAAGCTAGTTTTCCCCCGAAATTAGTGTGACGTCCATAGTAACAGCCGGAGACCAGTTGCCATGGAGTATGCGCGTCGCTCAGAGGTCTACGCGTCCCCATGGGGGTATACTATCGCCATGGGGTGAGAGCTCCACTATAGGGTAAAAGCTCCACCCTAAAATCATAAATATATAGGGGTAAGAGCTCCGCTACAAATAAAAATTAATACAGAAGTAAAGTGAGATTTATATTATAATCGCTAATTGTCGTTATTATTTTTATATAGATATCGTTATAACTAGGCCTAATACTCGTTTAATTTACTTTATTATCGGTTTACCCTTTTATAATCTCTACTCTTTATTCTCTTATAGAGTTATTTCGTCGTCGTTTTTAATATTTTATTAAATTACTTTATCTTCGCTTTAATATCTTAGTACTCTTTATTAATAGTATCTTTATATTAAAGTAATTAATTAGCGTAGTTTTAACTAGCGGAGATTATTTATAATTTATTTCTTCTATCTACTCTCGCTTTATTAAAATATCTTTATAAATATTTCACTTTTATATATAGTTCTCCTTTTCAATTTCTATTAAGGGCGAGATTATTATTATTAAAAACGAGATTATTATTACTAAAAATAGAACTATTATTATTAAAAATAAAGTTACTACTATTAAATACGATTTTTAATAAAATGACGATTTACGCCGATAGCGACGTATTTAAATTTAAGAAAGAAATCTATAATCCTAGCGACGATAACGTTAATAGAGAAAATAATAACGACGTTAATATATATATAAAGAAGGAGAGAGATAGGGAGAGAGGGTTAAAATTAATAATAATAAAATATATAAAGAAAGTAAAATTACGACTGGAGCGATATTTATTTTTATTTAAATTTTTCGTATTATTTACTAATTATCTAAATCTCTATTTATTACTATTACCGAATAATATTAAATAATAGAGATTTACGGATATATTAAATTTCTTTAAATACTAGTTATAATAGTAGTAACTCTTGGAAATAAAAAGATATTTAGAATTATAAAAATAATATTATTATTATTATTACTTAAAAGTATTAATTAATAATTAAATTAAAATTATAAAAATATAATTCTATATATCAAGGCTCGATTATAGTAGAGATATATTTCGTTTATCCGAAATATATACTCCTATTCTTAAATTATATAATAAAAAATAATAATACTATATATTTAATACTACTTTTTGAAAAATATTTATTAAAACGTATTTTTATAGCGGCTAAATCCTTATTATATAATAGGGTTTATTACTAGTTATTTTCTAATTTTAAAAATATACTATCGAGTTAAATTAATATTATAGAATTAAATTTAGATTTATTCGTACTCAAAATACAATATTCGCGCTAGATTTATTATATATTTAAATTATATCTAAACCCTCGGATATCGCTATAAATAACGATAAAAGGATAAAAAGAAAATAATATATTATAAATCTACTTCGGTAACCTAAAAAATAAAATAGAATTTAGAATATTTTCGCGAAAAAATTCTTTTATACGATAGTTAGTAATCTCTAGAACTTTACTAAAATATATTTTTATATTATATTAATATTAATTTCTAGAAATAGAAGAGAGTTAATTTATATAAATACTATAATAATCTCTAAAAACTATTATAATATACTAGAAACTAGATCGAATAGAGATTTAGTTATATTCTATTATTTATATTATAATTTTAATATTAGATATATTAATACCGGGGTTATACCCTCGACTAGTACTCTAAAGATTTATTTTAAAGAGTTTCGATTTTAATTATTTGAAAATAATAAATCTAAATTTAAAATTCTATTATTTTATTCTAATAATATAAGAATTTTATTTTAAGTTATTTTAACTAGTAAACTAGTTGACTAGATTAATTTAATTATTATATTAATATTTCGAGGCTACTCTACCTAGGTTCGTTATTTATTTTACTATAAATTAATCGAGTAATTTTACTAGAATATCTTAATTATTAAAATAGTAATTTAAGATTTATATACGGTTATCCGTAATTTTCTAGAAATACTAAAAGTTTCGAGTATAATTTATTCGGAAGAGGAGCGGCGATCGTGAGTAATTATAAAATTCTAAAATAAGCCTCGATTAATTCCTCGTTTAATTAATATCTCTAATTTTATTAATTCTTAGAAAACTCATTTTATGAAATAACTTATAACTAGTACCTATTTATAATATTCCGAATCTAGGATTTTTTATTTTAAAGCCAGTTTTCTATTACCTACTACTTCGATATTAATATTATAAACTATTATTTCCGATTTTATAAAGACCGTAAAACGTTCTTTATTAATTATAGCGATTAGAAAAATAACTTCTTAATACTATTTATATTCATTACTACCTCCGCTAATAACGTAGAGCGACGAGCTAGGTATTATAATAGTAAATATAGAAATAAGATTTTTATTATAATAATTAACTTTAAAGAGTATTTACGGTTTAGTTTATCTCTTCTCAAAATAAAAAATAAAATAAATTACTCTAGAGTTACCGATCCGGTTCGGTTATTCTTAGGGTATTAAATAGTAAGTTATTATATCTTTAAATTATCTCTTTTATAGAGATAATCAAAACTTTCTCTAATAATAAAGCGGGGTAATTAATAGAATATTATAAAAAGTAAATTAAGATAGTAATTATACTAATAATAGAGGAGTATAAAAGAGAATCTTTTACTAGGAAAAGAGTTACTATATAATAAATTATAAAATAATCGAGGTTTACGTTAGACGAATAATTAATATATTTTACTTTATATAGAGAAACTATCGACGTCGAGGAAAATAAAAATATAATTATAAACGAGTTTATTTAAAAATAATAAAGTAGTTACGCCGCGGAATAAAGAAGGGAAGGAATAAAACTAAACTTTATTCCCTTCCCTAGAGTAGGGAAGGAATAAATAGGGAAGAGAAAAGAATATTAAAAGAAAATAGGGAAGAAAAGAGATTCCTTATTATTCTCTATCTCTACCCTCCCTATAGGGCTACCCTATATATAGTTATATATATATATACCCTATTACTACCCCTATATATAATTATATATATATATATATATATTTTATTACTGCCCCATTACTGCCCCTATATATAGTTATATTTACGTATATATATATTTTATTATTACTCTATTACTACTCCTATAGGGCCTATATATACCTCTATATATAATTATATATATACGTATATATACTTTATTACTACTCCTATATAGTTTATATATACACGTATATATACCTTATTAAATAGTATAAAGATTAAGATAATTAGGAAAGTAGTTAAGAAATACTAAATCTTATACTTAATTTAGACTAGCGTAGTAATAGGTTATATTTTAGAGTAGTAATAAACTATATTTAGGAGTAGTAATAAGTATATATATAAACTATATATAAGAGTATTAATAGAGTATATATACGCGTATATATAACTACGCCGCGGAATAGAGAAAGAAAGGGATAAAACTAACCTCTATTCCCTTCCCCGGAGTAGGGAAAGGAATAAATAGAGAAGAGAAGAGAATATTAAAAGAAAATAGGGAAGGGAAGGGATTTCTTATTATTCTCTATCTCTACTCTCCCTATAGGGCTGCCCTATATATAATTATATATATATATATATATACCCCATTACTGCCCCTATATATAGTTATATATATATATATATATACTCTATTACTGCCCTATTACTACCCCTATATATAGTTATATATATATATATATATATACTCTATTACTACCTCATTGCTGCCCCTATATATAGTTATATTTATATATATATATACTTTATTACTATTTTATTATTATTTTTATAAGGCTTATATATACCCCTATATATAGTTATATATATATATATATATACTCTATTACTACTCTTATATAGTTTATATATACGCGTATATATACCCTATTAAGTAGTATAAAGATTAAGATAATTAGGAAAGTAGTTAAGAAACGTTAAATTTTATATTTAATTTGGACTAGTATAGTAATAGGCCATATTTTAGAGTAGTAATAAACTATATTTAGGAATAATAATAAACTATATTTAGGAGTAGTAATAAATATATATATAGGCTATATATAAGAGTATTAATAAAGTATATATACGTATATATATAATTTATTATTGTTTTTATATAGGGTTTATTCCTACCCCTATATATAGCCCGTTACTATTTATATATATAGTTTATTCCTACCCCTATATTCTCCTCGTTACTACTCTATAACTTATTTTTACTTTTATAAACTATATATAACTAGTGTTAAGAGGTTAGTCTAAATTAGATATAAAATTTAATATTTCTTAACCGCTTTCCTAATTATCCTAATCTTTATACTATTTAATAGAGTATATATACGCGTATATATATACTATATATAGGGGTATATATAGGCCATATATAGAGGTAATAATAAGATATATATACGCGTATATATAACTATATATAGGGTAGCCCTATAGGGAGAGTAGGGAAGGGATTCCCTATTATTCTCTTCTCTTCTTTATTCTAAGGAAGGGAATTATTAAACTTTCGTTCTCTTCCTTTCCTTTCCCCGGTTCTCTTCCCTATTTAGAGAAGAGAAGAGATTCCCTACCCTATTCCGTAGCGTATATATAATTTATTATTATTTTTATATAAAGTTTATTCCTACCTCTATATATAACTTATTATTATTTATATATATAGTTTATTCCTACCCCTATATATAGCCCGTTACTACTTTTATATATAGTTTATTCCTACCTCTATATATGGCCCGTTGTTATTTTTATATATAATTTATTCCTACTTTTATATATAGCTCGTTACTACTTTTATATATAGTTTATTTTTATTTCTATAAATTATATATAACTAGTACTAAGAAGTTAGTCTAAATTAGATATAAAATTTAGTATTTCTTAACCGCTTTCCTAATTATCCTAATCTTTGTACTATTTAATAGAGTATATATACGCGTATATATATACTATATATAGGGGTATATATAAACTATATATAGAGATAATAATAGAGTAATAATAAAGTATATATATATATATATATATAACTATATATAGGGGTAGTAATGGGGTAGTAATAATATATATATATATATAAATATAACTATATATAGGGGTAGTAATAGGGTAGTAATAAAGTATATATATAAGAGTAGTAATAGGGTATATATATATATATATATAACTATATATAGGGTAGCTCTATAGGGAGGGTAGAGAAGAGATTCTCTATTATTCCTTTCTTTTCTCTACTCCGGGGAAGGGAATTACCGAGTCTTTATTCTCTTTTCTTCTCTTCCCCGGTTCCCTTCCTTATCCGGGGAAGAGAAGAGATTCCCTACCCTATTCTATAATATAAAAGCGATATATAATAGATTTTATAAAATTATAAATATATTAAAAAACTTATTTAGAGAGAATCCTTTTAATAAGAATAATAAAATATTAAATAATTAATAAAATTACGGGTTTACTATAATATAATTAAATTAAATTACTAATTTTTATAATAATACTATCGAGGTTTAATTTAGTAATATTATATTTAAATTTATCTCGTAATAAAATACTCTTTATTCAAAAAATCAAATTAATAATTTTAATAATATATTAATATAAATTATCGTAAATAATATCGTGAATAATATCTATATATAAATATTATAATATAAATAAATATAAATAAAGTATCTCTAGTTATTAAATAATCGATATAAAGTAATAATAAATGATATTATAGAGTTTTAAAATTTAATATAAAATAGTTAAATTAAATATTAAAATCGCGATAATAGAAAATAATAATAAAGAGACTTTTAAAATAATAGAAATAAATAATAATAATAATTATAATACTAAAATAATAAAGAAGTAAATATATTATTATATATATATTAATAATAAAGAATTAAAGTTTAAATAATCGATTTCTTTATATATAAAAATAAGATTCTAATATTATTATTAGTTAAATTATAAGAAAATCGGTTAATAAACTTTTGAAAATTAAAATAATATTAATATAAAATTAATCCGAGTCGAGTTAATAATTTATTTTAATAAATATTAGTATACGATTTTATATCTAAAAATAAACTTAATTAAATATATTATATTTTTAAATATCTTCGTTTATTATTATCCTCGTAGTTACGCTAACGAATAAAGAAAGAGATTTCGACTTTTTCGAAAATTAAAAAGAGAATAAAGAAAAAAAGAGAAAATAATAGAAAATAAATCTCCTTTCCTAAAAAAAAGAACGAAATAAATGAAAAAAGAGAATTTCTTTTTTTATTCCACGATATATTTATTAATTCTAGTATTCTGAATCGTTTTCTTTCTTTTAAATACTAGAGTCTAATACGTAAATAATTAATCGATTATTATAATTATATAAATTATATAATTTATTATTGATTTGTTTTTGATTCTAATTATTTAATTTAAATAATATAATTTTTTAAATAATATATAACCGCGTATTACGAGTTTCTCCTAAATTAATAAATCCTATAAAATAAATAATATATTAATAAAACAGGAGTTATATAAGAAGAGTCGAGGTACTAAATATATATTTTAGTAATTTTAAGCGGAGAAATAATATAAAGAGAATATAAAATAATAATAGAAAAGATTTTTTTTTAATGAAAAATATAAAAATATAAATTCTATTACTTTATTAATTAGATAAGAATTTCTTATTATTATTAAACTAGAATTAGTAGCGAATATTACTCCTTTAATATAATTCGCTCTCTTAATAACCTCGTTTTAAGTATTTATAAAAGAGGAAGATTATATATAAAAAAGAGACTATAAGAATATCTTAATAAAAGGAGAATAAATAGAGGGAATAAATTACGACTATTTATTACTAGTTAAAAACTATATCGACTAGTTACTCTAGTATAAAGATATCGCTAGCGAGGAGTATTAAGATATTAATAATAATAATAATCTAATTTAATAAAAGAGTAAATCTATAATAAAGTAAATAAATATAGATAATAAACCTAGGTTTAAGCGATAACTATATAGAAATATTACTAATAAAATATATATTTATAACTTATTTTATTCTATATTATATTCAATTTTTATTATAATTAATTATAAAACTATAGGCGAAAGTATTAAATAGATAATCCATATATCCAAATTTATATAAAATAAATACTAATATTAAAAATAATAAAATATAGATTTATAATAAAGTTATAAATAGTTATATTTTAGAGTTATAAACTAGTATATAGTAACTTTATAATAAAACTATAATAAAGTATATTATAGAATAGTAATAAAACTTATTATAAAGTAATAATAATATTTATTATAGAGTAATAATAGAGTAAATTAGGAATTAATAATAGAATTTACTATAAAATATAATATAAAATATACTTTAAAGTAAAAATAAAGTATATTATAAAATAATAATAAAATATATTAGAAAGTAATAATAGAGTCTACTATAAAATAATAATAGAGTAAATAATAAATTATATTATAAAGTAATAATAGGGTATATTAGGGAGTAATAATAATATATATTATAAAGTAATAATAAATCTATATTATAGTATAATAATAAAATATACTATAGAGAATATTATAGAGTTATATACGAGGGTATAGTAGAGTTATTATAGAACTAGATATTGAAATATAATAGAATTATATATACTCTTATTATTAATTTCTAATATATTTAATTATTACTTTAAAGTATAGCCCGTTATTATTTTATAATATATTCTATTATTACTCTCTAATATACTTTACTATTATTTTATAATCTACTTTATTAGAATATAACCTAGTATTTTAATATACTCGTTAAATAACTCTTATAATATAGATCTTTTCAATAATTAATTTATATTTATTTAGGATTTTAATAAGTTATAAACTCGGGTTCTATACTTTTAAAACTACTTTTCTATTCGTAACTATAATAAATTATAGAGATTAATATCACCGTCGCTAGAATAATATAATATTTTTTTAATATAATTTCCTCCTACGCTTTACCTCTTACCGAAGAAAACTTCGCCGACTAGTTTCTCGATATACGCGTATATCTACGTAGTAAGAAGTTATAGAAATATATATAGGAGTAGTATAACGGCGGTCCCGAGATTCCTAAATAAAGCGAGACGACGACGGTACGAAAAAAGAGGAAAGAATAATAAAAAAGGACCGAAGAAGTTATAGGTATAATAATATCTATAATTAACTCGGCTATTAAAAAGAAGTTAATAAAAATTAAATTAAATAACGGCCGAAAGATACTAGTATATTTATTTATAATTTTATAACCCTATACCGACCTCTAGTTTATTAAATTAACGAAGGAATATTATATACTAAACTAGATTTAATTCTCGTCGGCTATAGTATTCTTGGATTATATTAAAATTCTAAAGGAACGAATTAATACTACGAAAATCAAATTAACTTTAGATAAACGAATAATTTTATATTTAATAATAATACTACTAGAGTAGTTCCGGTATATAATTTAAATATAAGTATTAATACCGAATATTACTACTAATTAAATAAAGGAAATACTCTTAAAAGAGGAGCGAATATATTATTAGAATAACTTAGAAGCGACGGTATTCGCTACGTAATTTAGGAAATAAATAAAGCTTACCGGTTATAGGGAAAAAAAAGTAAATTATCCTATATATAATAAACTAGGTTATAGTAATAATAAATACTAGGAACTATACCCCGAACTAGTACTAGAGTAGTATATACGTAGCTCGAATAGGATTAAGACTATTTTAATTATTAAATTAATAAAACTAAACCCGGAGGAATTCTAAAAGATAAAAGTATTCTAGAATTATATTTACTAACCCTCTCTAGAAACGAACTAGAGATACAAAGGCTAGAAACGAGCTAGAAGAGTAGAAACGAGGTAGAAATATAATAGAAACAAGAATATTTAAATAACGATAACTAATTATCTCTAGAATATAAAAGAATACGTGCGGTAAACCTAGTTATAGTAATTAGTATAAAGAAGAACTATATATATTTAGACTAGAATAACCCTATTTCTCTACTTTAAGGGGAGCGATAATATATAAATAATAATAAAGACTAAAGAGGAGTATTAGAATATAATTTAATATTTTAATATACTCGCTAGATAATTTTTATAATATAGATTTTCTTAATAAATAACTTATATTTATTTAAAATTCTAGTATACTTTATTTCCTAGTATATTTTATTATTACTCTCTAATATACTTTATTATTATTTTATAATATATATTTAATTATTACTCTATAGTATATCCTACTATTACTCTATAGTATATATTATTACTACTCTCTTATTACTACTCTATAATATACTTTATATTACTATTTTATAATATATCTTATAATTACTCTATAGTATACTCTATAACTATTTTATAGTATATCTTATTATTACCCTTTAATATTTTATTACTACTCTATAGTATACTTTATTATTACTTTATAGTATATTTTATTATTACTTTATAGTATACTCTATTACTACTCTATAGTATAGCCTATTATTACTCTATTATCGGTAAAGTGAGAGACCGTTTAAATAGAAAAGTGTAACGGATATAAAATTTATACGGAAAATACGTATTTAATACTTCGACTCTTCTTATACGGGCTCCGTATAGCCGGTATTTATCAAGTATTAAAAAATTAGTACGGGTAAAATACAGCGCTAAGTTAGCGCTATATTTTATATATATAAAGTTTAAGGTTTAGGCTAATACTCGTAGAGTTAGAAATTAGAATAATACCGAAAAATACGCTTTATACGTATTTATCGCATGAATCTCATGTCCTTTACATTTTTCGTCTATGCGGTCTCACCGCTTTGCCGATGGCCTAGCCTATCTTATAATATACGCTATATACGGCCCTATTATTTACCCTATCATAGTTATCCTATACCTCTATCTATAGTCCTACTCTAAATCTACTATATACCGATCTATAACCTGTTATAATTCTATACTATATCCTATTCTACTTGACTTTGGTGGTTGCCCTATATATTTTGGTGCGCGGGCAATCCGTTTAACGCTTCCGCCTGTGGTTCTGCAATCAACTGTGTCGTCCGATCTTTTTGCGCCCATGGCGGAACTCTTACCCCATGGCAACAGCATACCCCAAAGCGACGCGCATGATCCATAGCAACGGGTCTCCGGCTGTTACTATGGGCGACTGATACTAAATTTTGGAGAAACCTAGCCTGGGCTGGTGCGGAAAGCTACTGCATACCCCTTGTTAGTGCCGCTGGAGGATAAAAGGGTCCCACAGTGGCAGCTCAGCCCCCACCAGCCCCGCCGATCTTCGTCCCCCGACTCTATTAAAAGTCCTCTCCTACAAGCAGAAGCGCGCAAGCTCGTATCTGGAGTTGAGGAAAAGCACAGCTTCGGCACGCCTTGTCCTTGATTGCAGGGTGGAGGTTGAAGATGCGACTTGGAAATCTTGCGAAGGAGTTGGAGTATGCCCCCATTCGCGAACGAGATGTTACACCCGCTTCTGTGAAAATCCCAGAACGCATGAGCGGCCCGAAAGCAGCGATTACTTCAACAATAGAAAACAGTCATGTCAAATACGAACGGAGAGAAGCTTCCTCACCAGGTTCGCTTTCCAAACCGACCACCGAGGCAAGTTTGTGGCAGGAAGCAGTGGCCAAGGTTTCATGGAAGCTGCCACAAGGCTTAGAGCTTAATACTTCAGACACATCAACGACGCTTAACCTACTTTACCAGGAAGCTAATGAGAGGAAAGACAACGTGGAAAAGAGCCATCGAAGATGGCGCTTGAAAAGTGGAGCCGAGGTGACTGTTCGTGACATTTGGGGAAACATAATGATATGGGTGAAGAGATTCCAGATCATTGGGGACATCGCAATTCAATATGATCCGGGTCATGCCTCGCTGCCATGGGTACTGTCGCCCTCTATATCGAATTGAGAGGAAGCGCGCTAACCCACGCTTCACAGGCACTTGTCCGCTTGTTGCTCACTGTACGACAATCTCCTGTACATACTCTTTTATAGCATATGCTAACGTATAGCTAGGCTGCAGCAAGCGAGCATGAGACGCACGGAGCAATGCTCGAGGGAATGGAACTTGTGTCCCACCTCATTACGCAGTATCTCGGTATCGAGCAACTTTACACATGGGAGATCTATACGGGGGAAAAATCTAAGCTTGCAAATCAACTTCACCACTCGCTAGTGGGACTATATATTGGTATTCTCCGATACCTGACCCATAGTGTTAAGTACTTCGACTCCAACAAAGTCAAACGCTTGGTAAGAGGATTGAACCCGACCTCAATCGAAGAAGTCAGTGAGCTACTAATTGGGATCAATGAGCACAAAAAGCGAGTTGACTCCGATGCCTCCCATTTGAATGATGCTCTCACGAGAGACGGCATCAATGTCTTGCAGGCAGGCCAAGAGTACATGATTATGCGGCAGCAACGCATCATCGACGCCCAGTATGGAATGGCCGATGCACAGCACAGTCTGATGGACGGACAGACTGGGCTGGCAGAGGGACAACAAGAGCTGAAAGCGCACCAAATCAGCCTGCAAGAGCAGGCCGAGTACGCTACTGCCAAGCAGGAAGAACAGATGCGGTGTCTCCAGGAAATCTTCCAAGAATGGCAAACTTCTTTTCACACCATGATGAATCAAGTGTCCGAAATTTACGACATGTCTGTGACTGCAGAAGTCAAGCAAGAAACCAAAGAGATATCGAGGTGGTTGTCTACTATCGAGCCGCAAACATACCATGCCGTGGTCCAGGAAGGCCGACTCGAATCTTCCGGTAGATGGTTGTTGGAGCATCCCGACTTTCAGATCTGGAAAAAGTCCACTAAATCTTCCATACTGTGGATGCATGGTCTTTTAGGCACTGGGAAGACCAAGCTTGTCTCTATTGCTATTGATCACTTGGAGGCTGAGTCGAAGAATGTCTTCGAGACAAGCCGCTTGGCCTACTTCTACTGACCACGTAACGAAGCAGGGACTGAGAGTGACAAAAACTCGGCTTCTAGGTCCGAACCCTTGGAGGTATTCCGGAGCATTGTAAAGCAGCTGGCAACGAATAAGGGGGGTTCTGGCTTAGAACCTGTACTAACCGACAAATATCGTCAACTACAACAATCTAGGATTGAAGAGCCTCAACGCCTGAGCCGGAAGGAGTGCGTGGAAATGGTTATTTCCCTGGTCAAACATATCCCCACGAGCATCATCATCGACGCGCTTGACGAATGCAAGCCTGTGGAAGTTCGCAGCTTGATTTTAGGCCTTGACGAAATTGTGGGTTCCTCAAAAAATGTAAAAGTGTTCCTCTCCACACGCTATGTTGCGGTGGTCGTCGACTGCTTGAATCAAAAGGATTACCGTTCGCTCGAGGTAAGTGCGAATAAGAACAGTGGTGATATCGCCAATTTCATCGACGCGGAGCTTGAAAAGATGATACAAGACAAACGTCTTGCGCATGGAAAAGTGTCGGACATCCTCAGGTTCGAGATTCGGGACACACTCACCCGGCGCGCTGATAGCATGTTTTGGTATGCGAGTCTGCAATTAAACCTCTTGAGTGATCCGATAGCCTATCAGGACGAGGACGGGATTAAGACAAAGCTACACGAGTTACCGGACACATTAAGAAAGGCCTACGTGGAGATCATTGGCGAAATACAAAAGCCATCAAACTCTCCGCAAAGCCGTTTGATTGCACAGAACAGCTTGAAATGGCTGCTGTGTGCACAAGAACCATTAACATGTGCTGCCTTCCTGCAAGCTGTCTCACCAAGAAGTGATATTGAAGTTGACCAGGAGCTGATTACTCGTCTATGCCGTAGTCTGGTTATTTACAATCGAGAAAACGACGTCTTCGAGTTCGCACATTTATCTGTGCGCGAATACCTCGAAGACCATTCGGATTACGGGTCCGATGAGCAACATCTTGTCGTAGCTGAAAGCTGTCTGAATAGTCTCGAGGCTGCTCTCTTCTCCAATGCCACAAACAGAAAGACTGCGCATTCAAGGAAGGCATTCAGTCGATACGCATCGCTTTTCTGGCCACTCCACTATCAAAACATAGATTTCGATCGATATGACGTACGCAAAGAAGCCCTGAAGGACAAGTTGAAGACGCTCCTCATCAGAAGCTCTGGCGTCTCACCGGCGTTTAAGCAGTGGATATCACAGATTGAAGGAATGGCCCAAGATCTTGCCGATGACCAGCCCTTGACTATGAAATTGGGCTCCCTCAGAGCATTGCCAGATAAGCCAGATACCCCCTTGTTCACCGCATGTGTATTTGGTTTTGCGGACATGGTCAAGCAGTTCAGGCGTAACAAGACATTCGACTTCGAGCAGTGCAATGGACATGGTCAGGCTGCGCTGTGCCTTGCGGCAGAAAATAATCAATTAGATACGGTGAAGGCGCTGTTGGCAGACCTTTCTAAGTCCCACGCTCCACCACTGGATGTCAATCAAGTGAATGAGCTGGCAGTGATCCAACTTGCAGATTTCACACAAATATCGCCACCGTCGGTCATCTGCTATGCGAGTGCTCTACAAGCAGCAGCCGCTCAGGGGCATGTCGGTATGACTAAACATCTACTCGAGCGAGGTGCGAGAGTTGACCTGGTAGCTGGCTACTATGGTAATGCCTTGCAGGCCGCTGCATTAAGAGGGCATGATAGTATAGTGGAGCTCCTTCTCGAAGAATATGGAGCTGAGCCCAATAGCCAAGGAGGCTTCCACGGCAATGCTTTACAAGCTGCGGCAATAAGTGGGAATCCGAGAAGTGTTACGCTTCTGATGGACAAATACGCCCTAGTCTCTGCTCCTGGTGGCCATTACGGCTCTGCGATCATGGGAGCGGTCTGCTCGGGCAGTAAAGCGATAGTAGAAGCATTAGTGGAACAAGGCGCGAACATGAATGTGAAGAGCAGCCTTTACGGAACACTATTGCAAAGGGCTGCCGATATGGATAATCAAGAACTGCTAGAGCTCTTGATTGCAAATGACGCCCAGATCAACGCCCACAACACAACAAGTAGCGAGGCTGGACAGGCGGGATCCGACTCCGCCCTCGCGGCAGCAGCCTGGGGTGGTCACCATAAGATTGTGCATCTAATATTGCAACACGGAGCACAAGCTGACACGACGGCGCGCGAGAATGCACTCCATATACTTCACCAGGCTGCAGCTAGAGGAATGGTAGAGCTGGCCGAATATTGCTTAAACCAAGAGGATTGCGACATCAATATGACCACAACACAAGGACAGAAATACTACTCAAACCAGGACAAGATGACCCCTTTATCTTTTGCCTGTGCAGAGGGCCATCTAGACATGGTGCGCCTACTTCTGGATAACCGTGCATCTATCGAATTCCCGGGCGATACGTTGACGACACTTTGGCTCGCGGCCCGTCGGGGCAACTCTGATATTATCAAACGACTGATAAGGCAGTCGACTACAACGCAGGGAAAAGTCAAGACACAACAGTTCATCGATCGTGTAATCCCGAAATTTGACCATTCGGCTCTGTATGAAGCTGCTTGGTCGGGATCCGTTGATGCTATAGCCACGCTTCTCGACAATAACGCCATGTATGCGGGTGATTGGACTTCTATCAACCCACTCCACATTGCTACTATTGAGAACAGGCTAGAGGTAGTCCGGTTCTTATTGGAGCGACATGAGCAAAATAGAATACGCGGTGACTTCAGTACCGATTCCGGAGATATAAACGGTAAGACACCACTCATATATGCCATAGAGCATAATCACCGTGCCGTCTTTGAGATCCTCCTGGAGCATGGTGCGAATACTAGCGCTAACGATAACTCGGGCAATTCAACACTTCATTACGCCGTGTGGAGAGATCGTAGAGAAATTACGGAAAAGCTACTGTCCGCTTGTCCACGGGACCGTCTCCAAACTTTGCTTGAAAAACGAATCAACAAGACCAACACGGTACTCAACGAAGCACTAGAGCGAGGACACTATCAAATTCTAAAAGTGCTGCTGGCTTATGGAGCACGGTGGCACTCTGACGAAGGCCGTGAGTCACATCTTCACCATGCAGCAACTAAAGACGAAAATATCGTACGTGAGTGTATCAAGGCCTTCGAGGGCTCTGATGAGCTCGATGCTTTTCTTAACTCCCGCACCCCACATCGGCGAGTACCGCTACACGTTGCAGCGGAGAACAATAAGGCCAAGATTGCCCAGATCTTGCTGGACAATGGAGCAGACCCTGCAGCGCTGGATAACACGTTAAGAACAGCCCTCTTCTGGGCTACTGACCGAGACCACGTAGAATGTGCCAGAGTCATCCTCAATTTCGTGCAGAAGAATTCTGATAGGTTCAACGAATTTGTGAATACTCGTAACGCTTATGCCAGGACTGCATTAGACGAGGCCATCAGACGTCGACATTTAGCCTCAGTCCAGCTTCTAATCGATTTCGGTGCCGACTTCGTGAATCCTGGTTTCAACAAGGAGACCCCGCTTATTCTGACTGCCTTGGATGGTCACAGAGCTGGTTACCAAAAGTGCGCCTCGATTGCAAAGTTGCTCTTAGAGAAAGCCCAAGAGAAAAATGTCGTTCGCCCATTCATAGATCTGTGCACAGAGGAGGGCCGGATAGCGCTATGGGAAGCTTCTAACAATAACGTCCAGGAGGTGGTAGCTCTTTTGCGAGAACGGGGCGCAGATTACGCCATCTCCAGCAAGGAGGAAGTAACCCCATTACATATATCGTGTTGGAACTCCCATCAGAAAATCGTTGAGATGTTATTGGAATCATCGTCAATGGACCCCCAGCAAGGCAAATTCCGAACCTTTCTCGACCAGCGGGATGGATTTGGTAGAACAGCCTTGTCCGCAGCTTCGTACAAAGGTCAAGTAGGCATTGTTTCCTTACTCCTCGAGAAATATCGCGCCGACTATTCGATCGCAACTCCAAGCTATATACCGGATTCTTTGATCACGCCACTTCATTATGCAGTTTTCGAGGGTCATACTACCACAGTGGAAGCCTTGCTGCAAGTCACATCTCTTGATCCTGACCATTCAAAGGCACAACAATTCTTAGATGCCAGACAAACTAGTAATTATACATCGCGGACGGCTCTAATGGATGCAGCCCTGAGAGGCATGTCATCAATTGTGGAGGCGCTGCTAACGCATGGAGCAGACTTTTGGCTCAGGGATGAGGGACAGTCGACTGCACTCCATGCAGCAGTGTGGGTCAGGCATAATGAAGGTGTGGCTATAGTCAAAGCATTGATCAGTAGCGCATCGAAGTGCAGTGACAAGTTGAAAGTCGAGACTTTTTTGAATGCGAAGAACAAAAAAACGAAGACTGCTTTGATGGACGCCGCGGAACGAGACCATGCTTCAATCATCAGTGTCCTCTTAAAAGCGCCTGGACTGGACTACGCCATCCTAGACAAAGATGGTTTCACCGCTCTACACTGGGCTGCTTACAGGAACAATCATGGGGCTGTAGAGGCTCTGCTCGAATTTGCATCAAAGGACACCACAAACAACGGACAGAAGTTCAAGGACTTCCTGAATCATTGTGGATACGCAAACAGCGCATCAGCTATCATGGACACAGCCACAGCTGGCCACTGGGAGCTCACCAAATTCTTGCTCGAAGGATATGGGGCAGAGTACGAGACGTACGATAAGTCAGGCGACACCCCACTACATGGCGCAGTCGACAGGAAATCTTACGAAAATGCCAAAGTCCTCCTCGATTTTGCATCTAAAGACAAGGACAAGCAAAAGTTTAACAGATTTTTGAATAAAGCTGGCAGATCGGGACAGACAGCGCTCGATCGAGCCACCGCGGGCAACAAGGGGCATTTGATGGGACTTCTGAAGTCATATGGTGCCAAGTGAAAGGCTCCACAAAGTCTTGTAGCAACTGAGTCTTTGTATGGAATTACAACAAATATGGTAAACCTTGATTACGGCCCTAGCTTGATAATATACCCCGTAAGAGCGAATCTATCAACATAGCTGTCTATACCTGGAAGCCGCAGCCTTAGAATCTACTATTCTATTATCCATAGTGATAGAACCCATAGCTTTATATTACACCCACGAGGTTTTTCTATAGTATCGAGTTTCAATTATAAAGTAACTCTACGACTTTAAAATTTACGACTTTAAGATCCTAAGGCTCTATACTATATAACTCTAGAACCTCTAACTTTATATTTTATCTTCAAGGCGTAATTTAAATACCCGAATCGATTCAAGTTAAATTAGTCTCGGAATATTAATTTTTTAATTTAAAATTAAAGGTTGAATTAATATTATAAAAAATACTATAATATATATATATACTAAGAATTTTTTGAGATATATTTGAACCTAGTATAATATTATAATAAATATTATTATATTTAATTAATTATTTCTTAATATTAATTTCTAGTTTATTTATCGATTATAAATTAATTTATTATTTAATCTTTATTTATACTAATTACGTAGAAATATAATTGAAGTATTTAATAAATAATACGAGTTTATTTTTACTCTAGTTAACGAAATATCTCTTTTTCTTATTTCTTAAATCTTCGTTATATTTAGAATTCGATAAATTTAATTTAAATAATAATCTCTCTTTTTTAATTTTTATTATTATTAATCGTCCGAGGTTTTATAAATTATAATTTTATCTAGGATTTATTTAACTCTATTCATTAAAATATCGCGCGATATTATTTATAAATAAATTTATAATAATATTTTATTTTCTTTATTAATTTAGGGTTAATTATATAACTCGTCGATTTATTTTATAAAACTAATTTCTACTATCGATAATTTATTATATAATCGAAATTAAATAATTTATTAATTATAATTTTATTAATATAAAGTTTTGTCTTTTTAACGCCGGTCTATATTTTCATAAAATTATTATTCGAAAAATCTCTTTTATTATTCTTTTATTAAATTATTCCCTAGAATTATAAAATTATATTTAATTCCTTAGATTAAAATCTTAATATTTTTAATTAAATATATTAAATTATTATTACCTAGTTTAAATTCTAGATTAGTTAGTAAAATTTATAGAAAATCTAGTATAATAATTTTCCGTATAGTTAATTAGTCGAATAATAAGTAAAACTAGTAATAAATTATATTAAATCCTACCGTCTACCTTATTATACTTAATATTACGCTAGTATATTATAATTCTAAAAAGTACTATTTATTTATTATATTAATTATAATTTAACTAAGATATCTAGAGTTATTAAAATACGAAGGTATTTTAATTATTATTTATATAATACGCTCGAGATAGTTACGATCGTGAATTTTAATATCTTAAAATCTCGACGTCCGAATTAAGATTAGAAAAGTATAAAATATATATATTATATAAGTTTATAATTTATTAGATTAATATCTTTTATCCTTTTTATTTTATAGAGAGTTTTTTAATTAAAAAGAAATAAATATAAAGAGGATAAAATAAACTCGCAGGGACTACTAATTAATATTATAGAAAATTATTACTAGTTAGGGTACCCGATTTAGTTATTATTAATAATAACTTTCTATATAATTAATTAGTTAAAATTTCTATAAATTAAATAATTAGAAGTAATATAACTAGTATAATAACTTTATATAATATTAATTATACTATTCTTTATCTCTAAAAGTTAGTAGGATTATAATTATAAAATAAGCCTCTTTAGGATATTTATTAATTATTATTAAGAACTAAATAATATAGTTTAAATAAATAAATAATAGTATATAAATTAGTCGTCCGTTTATTATTTATCTCTTCTATATTACTCTCGTTTTTACCTAGATATAGTATATATTTATTAGTATTATTTTAATCCTCTTCTTTTATAGATACCCCGTTATTATTTTAAAATAATAATAATTTATTAATAATACTTTCGTTTTATCGCTCCTTAGCCCTTTTATTTAAAGTATTTATAATTATACCGAACTATAGATAGTATTCTTATTAACGTAGAATTATTATATTTATTATACTATTTAATATACCGCCTCGTCGAAGTTATTCGTAGGAATTAGGTTTATTTTATAAATAATACTAAATCCCGGAGTTATAAAGACTATAAATAGAAACGCGATATTTTTATTATATATTTACGATCCTAGATAGTAGGCTTTTATATATTTAAAGATAAAAGAGGTCTTTTAAGAACTTTAATCTAATTATATTCTTTATAAATTATATACTTTATAAATTACCTAGAAAAGTATTAACCCTAGCGGATAATAGTACTCTATAATTAGAGAATTATAGAATAACCTCCTAATAGATTAAATTTATAAATATTATTACTATAATAGGTACCTACGACGGAGTTATATTATAAAAATAAGGAGGGTATTATAAACCTCGGAAGAGTCGCCTTTATTTATAATATTAATTTAAAAGGATAGTACCTAGCCTTATTTAACTTTAACCCGAATATCGAGGCGGTTAAATATATTTATAATTTAAACTCTTTTATATATATAACTAGGATTTAAATAATTCTCGCGTAGTTTATTATCGACCCTAAATATTAATAGTCTTACTAGCTATATTTAATATAATACGGGAGAGGATTATATAGTTATAAAGATATTACTTTTATACGCGAGAGAGGCGATAGTATAAGCCTATAGGAAATATATAATAAGGAATTTATAAAGGAGACGGAGCTCGCTCGAATCTAAATATATTTATAAATAATAAAAATTATAGAATTATATAAGGGGTATAAGGGCCCTTATAGTCTCTTCTAAAATCAAAGAATATCTAAAATACTTTAGGTTAATCTTTATATTATTTATAATAATTATTCTTTTTATTTTAATCCGGATACGCCGGAGTTCGCCGGTATTATAATATATATATATAATATTACGTAAATAACTACCGATTTATAATTATTAATATTCCTCTACTATTATTTTATTTTCTTTAAATCGCGTTTATTATTAATCGCTATAAAAACTAAGTCTTCTAATATTTAATAACGATATAATTAAGAATATAAAAGGTTTTTAGGCGAAGTATAATAGAATTTAAATAATTTTTTTTACTTCTTTAATAATTATTATATTTAAATTAAAAACTAGATATTAATATTCTTTATTAATATTTCTTTTATACCGAATCTCTTTTTCTTTTTAATTATAGATTTATATACTCTTTACTAAATAACTACTTTATTAATAATATAAGTATTAACCTAGTAATAATCTTCTTATATTAATAATACGGCTAAATTTAATATTATTTTAATAGAGTTATTTTAAAATATTTTATTATTATCTCTATAATATTACTAGTTTTCCAAGAAGTTTCTAGATTTATTAAAGTATAAAAGAGATCCGAATAAATTAAGGAACTAAGAATAATTCCTTATTTATTAGATTTATATATATAATAACTAATACTCTATTAATAGTAATAAAATTACCTATATAGAAATTAAGTTAATAGTAGGTAAAAGAGTTTATAATTTAATAAATTAGTTCCGGATCGATAGTTTTTATATATTTATTAATTTCGAGATCTAGCGACGTAACCTCCGAGAGATATATAGTTATAAAGTTATATAGAAATTATTTAACTACCTAAATAATATTTAATAATTTATTAACGAATCCTATATAATATATTTTAAGATTATTAAATTTTATAACTACTTTCTTTTCCGAAAATATCCTTTTATTATTATTTTAAGATAAAAATACTTTATTAATTATAACTACTTCTTTTTCCGAAGATATCCTCTCGTTATTATCTCGAGATAATAATACTTTATTAACTATAACCGCCTCCTCTTTTAAGAATATTCTTTTATAGTATATAAACTAGTAAAGAGTCTTTTCTCGATATTATTTATAAACCTATAGTAATAACGAGTTAATTAAATTTAGCTTCATCTTTAAAAAGGCCTAAACTATTAAATAACGAGAGTTTATTAATATATAAAAGTAGTAATTAGATTTTATTATTAATATTATTACTATTATTATTATAAATATTAAAGAGGTAGTTATAATTATTATATTATTATAATTTTAAAACCTAAAAACCTAGGTCTAGTTTAATTTATCGACGATTCAAAAGAAAATAAAGGTATATAGGGCGCTAGTAATAATAATAATAATATAAAAAGTATAAAGGACTAGAGAGATATTATTTAAGAGAAGAATATAAAAATAATTAACTTTTATATAATATCGCTAGTTTATAGCGGTTACTATCTTTTTTTCTTTTAAATTAACTCGGGTATTACGAAGCCCTAGTTTATAATTAATATTAACATTTCATATTAAGCTACGAAATATATATTATTAATTTTCGTAAATAAGTTTTTAAATTTAAAGTATATTTATTTCTTTATTATAATCCCTTTTATAAATATTATACTATAATATAGAATATTTAGATTATATTAAAACTAAAGTATCTTTATTATAAATTTAATAATATTATTAATTATTTTATTATTTATAAATCGAGTTTTAATATCCTATATATTAGTAGGGCTAATAATAAGAAAAATGAATATTATTATTATTTATATATAAATAACTTATTTATAGGGGTATTAAAATTCTAATAATTACTACTTCTTTTAATAGTTCGTTATTAGTATATTAATAAATATCTTTATTTAAGCGGGCGAATTATTAATTATTAAATTATTGAATTTAAAATATACTAAATACGCTTTTTCCGTTTAACCCGTCTAGTAATAGAGTCTTTATATACTATTATCGATCCTATCTTAATATTATTTTTATATAATTACTCTATACTTTTATTAGATTTAAAGAATATTATTACTATTAAATAATAAGAAATTACCGCTATTAAAGTAATAATTATAAGAAAGTACTAAAGATTATAATCTACTCGCTTATTATAATTATTACTACTTATTTTAATAGTTCGCTATTAGTATATAGGAAATTATGTTCGTTTAACTAGGCGATCTATTAATTATTAAATTATTAGATTTAAAATATATTAATTATAGTTATTTTATTTAATCTATCTAGTAGTGAAGTCCCTCTACGCTATTATTAATTCTATTTTAATATTATTTTTATATAATTATTATATACCTTTACTAGACCTAGAGAACTTTATTATTATTAAATAATAAGAAGTTACTACTATTAAATTAAAGAGAAAGAGGAGGTATATTTAAATTTATTTTAATCCCCTTAATACCGGACGCTATATTCTAACTATTATAATTTATCTCGGTATTATAATATTAGGATTACGGAAGATATATTTACGACTTATTAATTTTTATATTATTAGATTCGAGATATATTACTACGTCTACTCTCTTTAATTTATCTAGTAGTAGTTATTATATACTTTTATTTATTCTCCCTCTATATTACTCTTTTATAATTATTACTTTTATATTAATATTATATTTATATAATCCTTATCGCTATTAGGTATTAGGAAGTTATAGGCCGTTTTATTATTACGGCCGAGGAGAAAATAACGAAGAAGAGAACCCGTTAATAATAATACTACGTTAAAAAAAAGAGGATTATTTTAATAGGAGATAACGAAGTTTATTTTACTAAATATTTCTATTATTAATAAGTTTTTTTAGATTTTTATTTAGTTATTATAATTATCCCTTTTAACGACCCGATATAAATAAAAAGTAAATAACTTTTATCTTTATAAATTTATATCTAGTTACTACCTCTATTTTTATAATTCGATAAAGTAAATAATAAAAAACGAAGCTCGTTTTTAAATAACTAGAGACTTAGCTTTTACTCTAATATTTACTTTTATATTAATTATAATTTATTTAAAATTAAAGCTATTTATCCCCTTATTATTTATATTTATTAATTTAAGATAAATTATTTATATTCTTCGCCTAGGGAATTAATATAGTTTTTCGACTTTTAATAAATAGGATATTAATTCTTTTTAATTTAATTAGTATAGTAATACTCCTTAGAAATTATCTTTATAATTAAAAATTTATAGGGTTTTTCGTTTTCTCTTTATATTCCCTCTTTCGATTTTTTCCTACCCTTTAATATTCTAGTTATATTCCGAGTTTTAGGTTTATCTAGTTAAAAGATTATTTTTATTAACTCTCGATTATCTAAATACCTCTCTATCGTTTATAAATATTATTATTATAAATTATATATTATTTATATCGAATACCTCGCCGTACTACTAGTAAAGTTAAAAAGAAAATTAAGAATAAAGAGCGGGTATAAAGATATAGAAATAATTAAAGAAATTTATAAACCGATATTAAAGATAGTATTATAAATATTAACTTTTAAATTTATAAACGAATATTAGTTATTTATTTACCTATGTCTTTAAATAATAATAATATATCTTTTATATTTATAGCCCCTCCTGCTTCCGTTAATATAATAGAAAATCTCGATTTTATATAATCTTCGGACTAGGTCCTTTCTAGCCTAGTAACTATAATAGAAAATATTAATATTAATTTTATTTCGAAATTATTAATTACCTCGTTTATAATTTTTATATATATAGCTTTATAATTCGCTACCGACCTAGTTATTAAAGATATTATTATTAATAATTATATTATTTATATCCCGTCTCCGAGTAATAGCGCGGCGACTCTTTTATTTAAATTATTAAATATACCTCCTACCTCCGTCCTAGTAAAGGAGGTAATTAAATTAATATAATATATTATTTATTAAATAAAAGCGCTTACTTTAGTTATAATTATAATATAATTAAAAGTAGGTAATATTCTCCCCCCCTAAATAAGTATATTGTTTTTAAATAATAACGGTAATATTTACCTAGAAGACTAATTTATTTATTATAAGAGGAAATCGAATTTATAATATCTAGCCGATTATTATTAAAAATCTTTAGAAGGCCTATAATCTACGATTTTAATTTTAATTCTTTATACTAGATTCGGTCCCCTCGAATCCCGTAGGTTTATAATTAATAATTATAATTACCGGCCCTTTATTACTCGAGATAATTTAGTTTTAAATCTTTATAATTATTTTATAGAAGAGACGACTAAAAGAGTTTTTATCGTTAATAATAATAGATTTTTATCCTATAAATTTAGCCTATTTTCTTATAGAATTATTAAGCGTAGAGGTTATCCTTATTTATAATTATTAAATTAGATATTATTATTAAAACTTTAGAATTCGCGCTTTTTATATTACCCGTTAATTATCTCTCTTTTATTATTACTAGTTATTTATTATCTCCTACGATCTCTATTATAATTATAGAGGATAATATCTACCCGTCGAGCTCGAATAAATTAAATATATTAATTCGGTTATTTAATATCTTATTCCGTAATATTAATAAGTTTCTAGGTAAAAACTCTTTAGTTTATTTACCTACCGATCCGATTATTATAAAGAAAGATATAAAATTAACTAAGGCCGAAGTTATACTAAACGCGGCCTAGAATTTATTCTATAATTATAATTAATATAATACTATCTTCGTCCTCTTAAATTAATTAGTAATAATTCTATAATTATAAAGAGTAAATTTTCTTCGAGCGACTATTATTCTTTAATAGATTTAACTAGTTATTAGAATTATTACCTTCCTCTTATTAATAATTATAATTAGACTCTACTCGATTTTCTCCGCTACTTTATAATCCTCTTTTATAATAATTCCTATAACGACTACGTTAATATTATATAATAACTATTATTAATAAATCGAGAAAAACCTCTTTACCTCGATTTCGCCGAGTCGGAATTATATTTATAAGAGAGAACGGTCTCCTTAATAGTTAAGATTTAATATTCTTAAGATATCGATAGTTTCTTAACTTATATTATTATTTTAATTATATATTAAAGTATATTTCGATTATTCTATAATCGTCTCTTTTTATAATAAATTATATAGTCGACTAGGGTTAAATTTACGGACTAAATATTTAATAAAGTTATATAACTCCGATTTAGATTTAGCGCTACTAATAGCGGATATAATTTTAATATATATATTCTCTTTTTTTATATATTAGTTTATTATATTATTTACCCTAGCGAGGGTAGGCGAATTATATAAATTAATAATATTATTCGTTCGGTATTAATAAATAGTTATTTTATTAATATATTATAATATTATTTACGAAGCTTTTAGGATACCCTTTATAAAACGAATATAAAGAACGAAATAAATATACCGCGTAATAGTTAATTTATTAATATTATATATAATATACCCGTTTTAATACTCGCCTAATTTTAATTAGAGATCCTTCGTTATATTAATAATTATAAATTATTTAGAGAGTCTATTTTAATAATTTCTAACTACGATCTAAAATTATTTATTAAATACGATACTTTGTACTAGACTTAAAAGGTTTTCCTCGAATACCTCTACTCTTATTATAATACCGGCGAGGATATTATATTAATATAAAAAATATATCTCGACTTTAATATAAAGAATATATTAATTAATATAAACTCTAATTAAGGCTTTACTTTACTCCGTAAAATACTTTATCTAGAATATTAGTAAATTTATTTCTACTTTTTATATAAGAGAGTTACGCGCGTAAAATTTTCTTAATTCTTATTTATATTAACTAAAGACGTAGCCTTGATATTAGTAAATATAATAAAGAGTAATTTATTACGCGATCTAGGTAATTTTATTTATTATAAATTTTATAATCTAAATAAAGACCTATTCGCTATTTTTATAAAGAAATATAGATTCTTTAATAATCCTTATCTAGAAATCTTTAGATTTTCGGAATTTTAACTAAACCGTTAATATATAATTAATTATTATAATAAAACCGTCGAGGTTAATAAAAAATATTTAATTTTATTAATTAGATATATTAAATCCTAGTAGATTAAAGTATATAAAGTATTAGAGAAGAGGGTAGTTACTTTTATTCTTATTATAAATTATAGAAAGATAAATTTCGGGGTCTAATAGGAGTATTATATTTTATTACTCTTTTTCTATTAATTAACCTTAAATTTTAATATTATAGTATATAACCTCTAGTAGGTACTATTAATTAAAAGTAAATAATCTCCGTCGATAAAAGCGCCGAGCGCCTAGGACTTTATATTATTAACTAATAATTACTTTTTATTAGTTATAAATAATAATTATATATAGTTTTTAAATTATTTAAATATTTACTCTCCCCCCTTCTTCCTAATACCCTCGGTATTATTAAGGGTATTATTTACTTTATTTAGTATAATTATATTATAGAATCGAGTAAAGAATCTCTATCCTTCCCTTCTCTTCCTTATTAGAAGGGGAAGAGAAGGGTAGAGATTCTTTATTATTCTCTTCCTCTTTTCCTAATAGGGCTAGTTTATATATATATATATATATACTCTATTACTACCCCTATATATAGTTTATATATACGTATATATATACTTTATTAATTAGGATAATAATTAATATAATTAGAGACGTTTTTAGGGGGCGTAAATAAAGCTTTACTAATTATATTAATTATTATACTTATTAATAAATTATATATACGCGTATCTTTAAGACTATTTATATAGTAACGATAATATAGTTAAGATATATTAAGATTTAATAGCGCGATTAAATAAATTAATCTTTATATTATACTATCCTCGATCTAAATAACTAATATACATTATAGTATCCTAGAACGACGAATTCTAATTATTTATATATTAATTTCTAATCGGTATCCTCTATATAAAAAATTATACTAATTTTTATATTAAACCCTAATTAAGATTTTATCTTTTAGCGAAATCTCTTCTCGCTTTAATTATTAATATTTATTTACTTATTTAATATTTTCGTTAAAGTTTATAAAAATTTAATATCTTTCGCCTATAAAGTAATATACTTATCGTATATAGTATATGAATTAGTTATTAAATAAATTAGATCTTAGTTTATCTAGAGATAATATAAAGTATAAATTTGTTAAAGAATATATATATTAGATAACTTTCTATAGTTTTTTATAAAGTATTAATTATATTACTCTCAAATTATATATTCTTAAAAAGATTTTAGTAATAAATCTCGCGGACTAGATATAAAAAGAGTATTTTTATAATTAATAAATCGAAAGTCTTCTAATATTTTTTAATTTTTTAGAGTATTTTCGCTAATAGAGATTAGTAGCTTAATTAGGATAAAGATAATTAAAGATAATATAAAATTTACTACCCGACTTTATATATCGTCGAGTAGATATAAGGATTTAATTTATTTTCCCCCTCTTTTTCTATTTAGCCTTAAGGATACGTGAAGCGGCTTTATATAAAAATTTACTAGGTATTAATTTTATAGTAGTCTTACTACTAGGTAGAGGTTAAATTAATAAAGAGTTAATACTCAAGTTCTCGCCGTTATTTTATAGTATTATTTAAATTAATTAAAAGTTTCTTCCGTTCCCTATTTATATATATTAATATAATATTTATATAGAATTATAGAGCTGAAAATAAGTACTATTTTTATTTATATTTATAAGTTTAGATTTATTTTGAGATTTACTTTTAAATTTATCTTTAGATTTATTTTTAAATTTAGATTTCTATATTTTAGAGGCTTTATAAATAATTAAAAATTAATATAAAGATTACGATAAAGCCGGAAGGGAGGTAATATATTTATTATTTTATAAAGTCTCTAGATTCTTCTAGAGCTAATCGCGTTTATTAATAATTATATCTAGATTTATAAATTAATATAAAGATTAGAATAAAGCTAGGATATATAATAAAATAATAAATATTTACTCTTAATTATATTCTTAGTATTCTTTTCTTTTATAAACTCTTTATTTTTTATTATATACTAAACTTCTACCTAACGAGTAGTTAGGGTATTAAATTCTAATTTAATATTACTCTTAAATTATCGACGAGTATTAAAAAGTATTATATTAATATTTAATATTATATTCGGTTATAACGGATTTTTATTTATATCCGAGTCGATTTCCGAGTCCTAGAAAAAATACTCGAATTCTTTATTTATATAAATTTTATATACTCCGTTAAAATATTTATAGGCGTATATTAAATTCTAGTTTAAATATAATATATACGACCTTAAACCTAAAATATTTTAATTATTTTAATTATTCTTATCTTTATCCTAATTTACTTCTAGTATTATTACGCCGCGGAATAGGGAAGGGAAGGGATAAAACTAATCTTTATTTTCTTCCCCGGAGTAGGGAAGGGAATAAATAAAGAAGAGAAGAGAATATTAAAAGAAAATAAAAAAGAGAGGTGATTTCTTATTATTCTCTATTCTTACCCTCTCTATAAGGCTAATAATTATAGTCGATTAATATACTCTTTTAACGCGTATCTTAATTATATTAATCTTTATTTTAACCTTAAAGTATACTAGTTATTCTAGTATATTCTTAATTTCTTTTATTAAATATATATTCATAATTTATTATAAAGAAAGTAGACGTAATATATTAAGATTTTATTATACTAAATATTATAGAAGATTAATATTTCCTCTATATACCCCCGTTAGATTTTTTAATAATCTAATATCCTTCGTTTAAATAATTATACGCTTAGTATATATAGTAGTAAGATTCGCTACTATAAATTCTAAAAATTAGTATATTTAGTAATATAATAGGCCTAAAACTTACTAGAAAGTAATATAGTCGTATAATATTTCGTCGCTTTTTATAGTATCTTTAGAGTAGCTAGCTATTATTAGAAATTATAATTTAATTATATATTTTATATAATCTCTCGAACTAGACGTTAAATTAGCGCTTTAGGAATAAGAAACTTAATAATCTTCTAATAATATCGAATTTAGCGAAGTATAAATACTAGTAATAAATTAATATATTAATTAAGATAAAATAAAGTAAAAAAACGAAATATTTATATTCTTAATCTATACGACGTCGACGGGTTATAAAAATAACTTCTATTTTCTATCCCCGCCTCTTAACCTACCGTTATAGGGTTTTCGTTATAACTAGGGCTTTTCGAGTTATTAGAGTATATATATTAATATCTTTATTATTATTTTAAACTAGGTTCTTACCCGATAACTAAACTAAATCTCCGTTTATATTCTTTACTTTCTCTATATTAATAGATTAATATAATAATTACGATAAATCTAGAATAAAAAGTAAAATATTTACGGTTTATAGATTTTCTTAGGGTTTAAGATTTCTCCTCTTTTTAAATTTAGAATTTCTTAACCCTAAGAGCTATAAATAATAATAAATTAATATATTAATTACGATAAAGTTAGGATATAAATTAAATATTTCTTACCTCGAGCTTTCGCTACTATTTTTATTAAAATAATATATTAATATAATAATTAAAATAATATTAAAAGAAAGAGTTAAGAAAATTACTACCTAGAGCTTTATTTTAAATTAAACCTACGATCTTCTTTTTCTCCTTTATCTCTTTATCTTTACGAGTTTTTCAATTTATAATTATTTTATCTTAAGCGGCTAGACGTATAGATTTTCTTTTACTAGGTAATTTTAAATCTTCGAGCTCTAATTAATTAATCTATAGTAAAACTCTTAAATTACGCTTAATACCGATTAATATCTCGGTAGAATCCGGCTCTTCTTATTTAATAACCGGCTCTTAGTATTTAACTACGTATTAGGTATTCGTAATAAAGTACTATTTATATAATAAAATACGAGGTCTCCCTTTACGGTACGAATAAAATTAATTTAAATCTAAATAAAGAAAATAAAATAAATAGTTAATAGACGGATTATATTAATATTAATAGTTATAATCGTCTAGATTATCCTTACTAGGTATAGGTAGACTCGTATATAAAATTATATTTAGAGCCGTTATAACTAAAGTAATTAATAGCGGTTCACTTATATAGTTATATATATTAATTCCAGGTTTTTCCGGATTATAATATATTATAGATTCCTTACTATATATAAACTCGTCGAATTCGAACTTATCTAAGGGAATATCCAAGCGATACTATAATTTATAAAAATAATTAATACTTTTATCCTAATCTTTATACTAGTAACCTTACTTATTTAATATTTTTATATATATTTATTTAGGAGTTACCAGATTCGATAGTTTATAAAGAAGACGTTTTCTATATTTTATAATTTTAATTAATATTATTTATCCTAGACTTTACCCTAGTAATTTTACTATAATATTATTTTATAATTAAGTAACTTCGGTTTAAATAAGTAGTAGAGGAGTTATTAACTATAATCTATATATAATATTAATACTATTTATCCTAATCTTTATTCTAGTAACTTTATTAGGTTAAAATTAAATAATCTTTTAAGAGAAGACCTTACGTATAATAATAAAAGATATAATAATAATAAATATTACGATAACTAGGCGTCTTATTAGTAAATTCCCTAGTTATATTTAATTTTACCTTATTTATAACGACGAAAGAATTAAAGAATATAGAGAAGAAAGCGCCTATATAAGTTATTAGAAACTAATTATATTAATCTATATATTAATAAATATACTACGTTTTATTTTCGATTAATTAAAGATTCCTAGAGTAATATCGTTAATATAATTTAGATATTAGGGTAAGGTTAAGGTACGAGGTAAATCGAATAATAAAATCTATAATACTAAAAACGGGATTCGGAATTAGCGCCGCTATTATTCATTTCTAGTCGATTAATAAAATATTATATACCTAAAATATAGACTTTTATCCTAATCTAGTACACTATAAAAACTAATAAAGTTATTTATTAATTTTCATAATTATTAAATTTAAATAACTTAATTTATAAGTAAATTATAAATTAAAAATTTATAGCTCGAAGAAAAGCTATATTAAATTACTAGATATAAAAATTATAATAAAGATAATAAACTCTTACACTATATATATATCTTATAATATATCTTTAGCTAGTAGATATACTCTTTAATTATTATATAAAATATATATTCTTTAAAGCTAGAGTAATCCGTTTATTATAAATCGCGTAAAAGTTAAATACTATAATCGAAGTTAATTACTATATCGGTAGAGATAATTCATAACCTATTTATAAGTTTCTTAATTAATATTACTTTTACGGTTTTTTATAACGCGTTTAATATCGTAGATTAAATCCGAAAATAGTATTTATATAACGTATATATAATTTCGCGGATAAAGCGCGTAAAGAATAACTTCGGGATTAAAAAGTCGGTTATCTTTTAAAGAAACCTAATTTCTTATAAAATAACGATTAATAAATTTAGCGAACTCGAGTTTAATATAAAGAGATCTTATTTACTACTATTCTTTAATTATTTATTTTATACTGTAATTTTCTTTACTCGAGCCTTTTTAAAAGGAACTTTATATATATTAGGTACTTTTCTTACTACTTTTAAACTCCGCTAGTTAATAAAAGATTAAAAGCCCCGGCTAGTTATTACTATATTATATAAACCGTTAAAGAGCTTAATATTAATATTAATTATACTTTTTATAATAACTAAAGGTATAATTATTAATATTAATTAATAAGAATTTAGTTAAATTTCGGTAGGAATTTACGAAAGAGGGTATAGATATCGGATAAAGATATATTTATAGTTATTATAACGGGTAACCTAACCCATTATATATAAAAGAGCCGTAGATCTACTTTATTATTATATTTTATTAAATATTTTTACCGTAAAGTATTCTTCGGTTATAGGACGTAGTTTACCTAGATAAATTATATAATTATAATATAACCGTTAAATCCTTTTACTTTCCTACTCTTTTTATTTATCCGTATAATTCGTATTTAAAATATTTTAAAATAGTAGTTTCGCCCTAGAGAACTTTATATATAATTAATATTCTACTTTTTTTAATATAGTACCCCGGGATACCTCGTTTACGGTAAAGATTTCTACCGAATATTTTATAATTAAAGGTAACGACTACCCGTATTATATATATAGGGTAGAAATAATTATCGATTTCCTCGTATAATTTTATTTATAGTAATAGTATCGTAACTAAAAGAGGAAATATAAAATTAATAAAGTAAAGAGCTAGACGCCTAATTTCTTATAAATTTTATAAAAATTAATTCTAAAGTAAAAGTATTTCGATTACGATATTATAATAGGTATTAAGGAGCCGAGGAATATCTATAAAAGATATAACTATATAGTATTAAGAATTAATAGTATAAATAGTATAAAAACGTATCTCGAATTAAAGAAATATAAAAGGAAAGCTTTAATATATAAAATAAAACCGATTTAAAATATACTCTCGTTTAAAGATTAGGTATATAATTATTCTTTTAAATAATAAATATAAAGACTATTAAATTCTTAATTATATAATTTAAAGAATTAAAAAAAAGATTAATATATTAAAATTTAAAGAATTAAAAAAAAGATTAATATATTAAAATTTAATAGTTAGGAGGTAACTTAAGAGGACTTCTTTAAATTATTTATATAAATAATTATCGGGCTTAAACTCTCTTTACGATTTATCGATAATATTAATATATAATAAATAATTAAATATATTAATATTTAATTTACTCTCCCTTCTATATTAATAATTAAGAACTATATAATAAAGAAATATTAAAAGATTTAGTCTCTTCTTCTTTAAGACTTACCTAACGACGGTATTAAAATTACTTTTATACTAGATTTATAGTCTTCTAGAAACCGATAAAGTTATATAATTATAAATATATACTTTATCGACTAGTAATAATAGTATTACGAGGTACTTTTAACTTTTAAACCTATAAAAAGTAAATATAATAATAGAAATCTAACCGGGTACCTAAATATTATTATCCGTTATTATAATTTAGGGGACCGTATTATATCGATTATTATAAATAATACCTCTAATAATATTATAATATATTAATTACTCTAGACGATATCTACGGAGGAGAGTATATAATTTATAGTTATAAAAAAGGAGTTTAAATACGAGCTTCGCGAAATTTATAACGAATTAGATTTTTTTACGAATACTAGAATTTATCGCGTCTTATATTTTTCTTATATTATTTAACTAGGTTTAAAGGAATTTCTTAATATTATTAAAATCTCGCTAACGAATAAAGACTTTTAGAAGGATTAAAACGAATAAATAAATAAATAAGAGTTTTCTAATATAAGAAAAGAACCTAGGATCCTATTTATTTTTATAAAAATATATATTCTTAATTTTATATTAATCTTTATACCTACTTTTATTTATTTATTAAATTTAGGGTATATAAATTCGTAAAGCCTCTACCTATTTTAATAGAAGTAGTTAACGGCGCGAGCGCTTTTAAGATATCTAAAAAAAGTTTAATAATAAAAAATATTAATCGGCTAGGTTAATTTAAGAATAAGAAATATATAATAAAAAACACCCGAACGAATTTACTACGTTAAAGCTCTTTTAGGATATAGTAACTAGGTAGGATTTAATATACTATATATTAATCCGGGCTCGAAGATTAAGGCCGGTATTAAAAGAGTTTTTTTATAAATAAAGGGAGTAATTATAAATAAATAACGATGAATAAATTTAAATTAATTACTTTATCGAGTTTAATAAACCGTTTTATCTGTATACATAAACGATTAATACTTTATATATACCGATTAACCTTTTCGGTCTATAATACTTTATTTAATTATTTTAAAAATAAAGAGAAAAAACTTAAAATTAAAAATATAAATTAAAAAAGGTTTTTATTAATAGGTTTAAAAAAGGTTTAGGCTAAACTAAAATAATATTATTCTCAAACTTAATTAATTTTAAACGGTCTATATAATATAAGAACTCTCCTAGACTTTATTAGAAAAACGATTATATTCTAGGGTTAAGGTTAAAATAAAGAGATTAATAAAGAGTAAAAAAATTATTATTAGGAATAATTTAACGAGTAATTTAATCGGCGTATACTTACTACTAGTTAAGAGAAAATATATATTAAAAGAGATATCGGTGTAGATACTTTTAAATATTTTATTAAGGGTAAAAAGAAAATATCGATTCCGAAGACTCGGAGTAATAAACTTTATAGCTACCGCGAAATAAATAAATCTATTATTTATACTAATCTTTATATTAATAATTATATCCGTTAATTTAATATAGGATTTAAAAATAAAAATAAATCTATATTTAATAAATAAAAGGAATTTTCATTATATTATAATTATCTCTCTTATACCGCCCGTAATATTCTAGTTATACCCTCTACGGGGGTTAGATACGAGCGAGTATTTAATATTATTAATTAATTATATTTAGCCTAAAAATCTTATAATCTAGAAACTTTCTTGATTTTAATAATCTTTAACGGCTTTTAATTTAAAGAGAACAAAATAATAATATTATAATAAGACCTAGATTAAGAAGAGATAATAATATTTAAAGAATATGAAATAAAGGTAAAGAGGCGGGAAGAGGATATAATAAAAAACGAGGACGAAGATTTAATTAATAATATAAATAAAAGTTAGTCTAATAACCTCGTAGAAAAAGAATTTCGAGAATCTTTTAGAACTTCTACTACTAGTCTAACTCGTAAAGAAGGAAGAGTTAAAGAATATAATTCTAGCCCTTAAATAAAACCTTCTATAATAATATTATAAATAGAATATTAATATTATAAATAAACTCGAGAAAGTGTAAAAGATAAATATATAAATTTATAAACTAGACTTTCCGAGTATATAATAAACTAGAGTTCTTCGAAATATTTATATTCGACCCGAGACTCTACGTTAAAAAATTTAATAATAAGGAAGAAATCGAATATAAGATTATTCTCTAAATTATAAATATTATCTAGGTTTTATATAATAGTTAAATATCTAAATTGTAGTAGCTTAAAGACTATATATAGAAACGAGTCTCTAAAACCGATTTTATTAAAATTAGTTAAAGAGACTAGATTTTTCTAAAAATCTTTATAAAGTAAGAAAAATATAAATAGGACTCCTAAAAATAAAAAAAGATAAAACGAGAGCTAGAATTATAATTAATAATTAAATATAAATAAGATATATATAAAAATTAGTATAATAATAATAAGAGTTATTATATTAATAAATTTTCGGGTATTTTAATAGGCTAGCTATAATAAATATTAATTTAAATAATTAATTATATTTAATAAAAATATACCTAGAAATCTAAACGAACTAGTTACCTCCTTTTAATTTTATAATAATTTCGTAAACTCTTTAAATTAAATAATTCGTTCTAGCTCCTTTTTAAATTTCTTATATTTATTAAATTTTTAAAATATCTTTACCCTCTTTATTATCTCGGTATACTTTAGTTTTAAAAGTATCCCGAATACTTTCTTTACGCCTTCTTTATCTTTATTTAATACCTATTTATATTTAATAAAATCGTAATTATTAGGTTATAATTAATTAGGTTTTAATATTATAATTTATTTATAATTATCCTCGTCTAGCGCTACGTATTTATTTATTCTTTAAATATTCTAGTAATTTCCACTAAATAGTTTATAGATCTTTAGATTTATAATAAATTAAAAAGTTATATTATATTATAATACGCGCTCGAGTTTATCGAATATTTTATTAAATTATAATAAACGTTTTTATAGCCCTTTATATATATATTAACCTATAATTAATATTAAATAGTATATAGATTAATATAAAAATATATTAAATAATTATTTCTTTATATATATAAAAACCCTATATATTTATATTTCTTTAACGAATATTTATTATAGTATTTAATCTTCGTTTATAACGATTTAAATATTATAATTTAATATCTTCGATAATTATTATAAATTATTTATATTATACTTTATTAACCTAATATAATTAAAGTCTTAATAATATCCTTTTAATTTTCTTTTTCGGTATTATTCTCGATATTATAATTTTCCTCGTCGTCTATTTTCTATCGAATTTAAAATATATAATTTATTAATTTTAATAAATTTTCTAAATTCTTTAAAGGCTCTTTATTTATTTAATTTAAATCTTTATTATTATCGATAATTATCTCTTTATTTAAAGACGCGTCGACGGTTTTTATAATAACGCGGGTATATTTACCCTAAAAAACCTTATTATATATTAATCCCGTTTAATTAATATAATATAAATTAATATAAAGATTAATATATACTTTTTATTAATAGTATCGATCTTCGCCTATTAAGTTATCCTTTATTAATTTATAATTAATAGATTTAATTATTCTTTATTACCCGTTAAAGGTTTTTCTACTCGTCGAATCGTTTTTTAATTAATAATTTTAGCTAGCTCTACCCGAAGCTCTTCTATAAAACGATTTACTAAACGATTTCTTAATTTTATTATATTATAGTTTTTATTTAGTTCCTCTTCGGTTTTTTTTTTTTTTTTATTTATTAAATAAATAACCCCGATTACCTCGTCTTAAATTAAATATAAATAAGGATTAGCCCGAGGCTTACTTCTCGTCGTCGGCTATAAAATAATTAACGATATATAATATATTAGTCTATTCTATTATTTATTATTCGGTATTAAATCTAATTAATATTTAGATATAAGTTAATCCTAGGCTTTTTAATCTTCTAGTTTAATTATAAAATAATTAATAAAAATTATTTTATATTATCCTTTCTTATTATATACTATATAATATTATAATAATATTTATAATAAACTTTAACTAAAGAGACTAGTTATTCTAGATATATTAATCTTTATACTTTTTAAATTTTAATATAGATTTAATTTCTTATTTAATTATTATTAAAAGAGAGAATTCCGCGATAAAATAACTACTAAATAGTACTAGGTATAAAGATAAGTATAATTATAAGAAATTAAATAATACAAGAGCCGGATATTAAAATATCTAAGTAGTTTAACGAGCTTATTAATTAAATAAATAATTAATAAAATCTAGAAGTAAAAGGAAAATATAAGCGATTTAAGAGTAAATTACTAGCGCGGTACTAGTAGCTACTATAATATTATATAATATAAATAATCTTAGTTATCCTAGAAAATTATAATTATTAAATCGAAGATTTACTAGGATTTAGTATATTTAATATTAATAAACCTAGTCTAGTTATTCTATTATATTTACGTATATTTAGTATAATTAATTTATTAAATCTTCGTAAATATATAAATAAGTATATTGAAATATTTAGTATATCTAGTAAAAATATTAAGAAATATACTAAACTACTTAATATAACCCGCGGTTAAAATAAAGATTAATATAATTAAAATACGCGTTAAGATAGCGCGTTAATAGGCTATAGTATTAACCTTATAGGGAGAGTAGGGAAGAGATTCTTTATTATTCTCTTCTCTTCTCTATTTTAAAGAAGGAAATTACTAAGTTTTCGTTCCTTTCCCTTTCTTTCCCCGGTTCTCTTCTTTAACCAGGGAAGAGAAGGGATTCTCTACTCTATTCCGTAACGTAAATATTATAAGACTAGTTTAATTTAATTCGTCTAGTTTTTTTTATAATACTAATTTTCCTTTTTTATTTAGATTCTTTAATAGTATTAATATTTCTTTACTCTTTATATACCCCTCCTCTTTATTCTTATCTTCGAGAATATAAAAAAGTTTATTCTATTTATAGTATTAATATATTTTAGTTAGATTAGAGTTATTATATAAATATAAGTAATAATAAACCGATACTCGTATTCTATATAAGCTTAATCTAATTCTAAACCGCTATTATTATTAACTAGTTTTTACGATTATATTAATTATTATTTTACGTTATTTCGCCGGATATTAATAGAGTATACGGTATAGGTAGTAAATTAAGAGGTTCTTAATTTTATTAACCTTTAAAAGGTATTTAAAAGCGACTTTTATAAACGAAATTAAAGATATTATATCCTATCTCTTCGACTCCTAGTAATTAAAATATTATCTATTATATATTATATATTTCGTAAATATTATTTACCTTGAGATTTATATTAATAATTTTATTTATAATTAAGGATTTATTATAAAGCCTAGTCCCGAAAGAAAAGTTTATAACCTAAATAACTATATTTAATAAATTAAATTAATATAATTTATCTTAATTTTTATCCTAGTAATTTTACATTTTCTTTAAATATATCCGATATTTTAAGGACTAGTTTTTCGGATCCTAATTTAAACGATTTATAACTCTAGGATTATTATATTTAAAATATATAATTAGTATTTATTATCCTAAAACTTATCTCGGTAATATTATTTATTTATTAATTTAGTTTTAAGATCTACCGCCCTTAAGAGGAGGTATTTACTATATTATATATATATAATTAATAGTATTAGTAATAATATTAAGAGTAATAACTTTATTTAATTAATTTCGAGAGAAAGTATAGGAGGTACTTTTTATTAATCGAATTAATATTATTTATCCTAATCTTTATCCTAATAATTATACTAAATAATAATTAAATTTATAATACTATAATTACGATAATTAGATATATTATTAAATAGTAGTAAAATTTAATTTATTTCGAATTTACCTAAAGAGATAAACGTAGAGATAAATATAAAAATAATAGTAACTAGCTAGGCTATTAGGAGCTAATTATATTAATCTTTATATATATAATAAACTAAACGTGATTTCGAACTAAGATTAGCGCTTTTTTAATACTATAGTTAATATAATTTAGTTATAGGGGAAAGTAAAGTAAGAAGTAGTAAAAATAATCGGATTTATAATATTAAAAGCGAGATTCTTAACTATTATTTACTTTATTTTATTTTTCGAAGTTATATATTTCTATTAAAGACCTATATTTTAATACGAGCTCTAGTATTATAATATACTGAAATATAAACTAATTATTCGTACTATTATTAAATAATTAATTAGATTATTTCACGATAAAATCGTAAATAGTTATTTATTAATTAATCTCTATTAGAATCTATAATTTAAACACTTTATATTAATCTTTATATTAATTCTTTATTAAGATATTATCCTCTAGCGAAACTCCTTCTCGCTTTAATTATTAATATTTCTTTATTTACCTAATATTTTCGTTAAAGTCTTTAATAATTTAATATCCTTCGCCTATAAAGTAATATATTTACTATATATATTATATTAATTAGTTATTAAATAGATTAAATTTTAGTCTATCTAAGAATAATATAAAAAATAAATTTATTTAAGAATATATCTATTAGATAGCCTTCTATAGTATTTTATAAAATATTAATTATATTACTCTAAAATCGTATATCCTTAAAAAGGTCTTAGTAATAGATTTTACGAACTAGATACGGAAAGAGTACTTTTAAAATTAATAAATCGAAAGTCTTCTAATCTTTTTAAATTTCTTTAAATATTTTCGTTAATAGAGATTAATATCTTTATTAGAGTTAAGGGAGTTAAAAATAATATAAAATTTACTACCGGGCTTTATATATTATTATATAAATATAGGAATTTAATTTATTCTCCTCCTTTTTAGGGCTTAAGCGCGGCCTTTATATAAGAATTTAAATAAAACTTTAACCGCCGATATTCCCGTAGAGGTCTAATTAATAAATGAAGATAAAAGTGTAACTAGTATTAATATCTAGAAGTTAGTATAAAATTTATAATATATCTAGTATAAAGGAAGAATTTATAAATTTAGATACTCCTAGTATTTTTATATATAGGGTTCTATACTTTAAGCCCTTAATAAATTATATAATATTAATAATATTATTATTATATTACGGAATAGGGTAAAGAATCCCTTCTCTTCCCCGGCTAGAGAAGAGAACCGGGAAAAAAAGAAAAAAAAACGAAGGCTCGGTAATTCTCTTCCCTAGAATAAAAAAAAGAAAGAGAATAATAAGGAATCCCTTCCCTATTTTCTTTATAGGGTTAATATTATAACCTATTAATATACTATTTTAATATATATTTTAATTATATTAATCTTTATCCTAACCGCGGGTAATATTAAATAGTCTAATATATTTCTAAATACTTTTACTAGATATATTAAATATTTTAATATATTTATTTATATATTTACGAAGATTTAATAAATTAATTATATTAAATATATATAAATATAATAGAATAACTAGATTAAGTTTATTAATACTAGGTATATTAAATCCTAATAAATCTTTAATTTAATAATTATAATTTTCTAGGATAACTAAGATTATTTATATCTAATAATATTATAATAACTACTAGTACCGCGCTAGTAATTTATTTTTAAATCGTTTATATTTTCCTCTTACTTCTAGACTTTATTAATTATTTATTTAATTAATAAACTCGTTAAACTACTCGGATATTTTAATATTCGGCTCTTTTATTATTTAATTTCTTATAATTATATTTATCTTTATACCTAGTATTATTTAATAGTTACTTTATCGCGGAATTCTCTCTTTTAATAATAATTAAATAAGAAATTAAATTTATATTAAAATCTAAAGGGTATAAAAATTAATAAATTTAATATAACTAGTCTCTTTAATTAAAGTTTATTATAAATATTATTATAATATTATATAGTAAATAATAAGAAAGGAAAATATAAAATAATTTCTATTAATTATTTTATAGTTAAGTTAGAAGATTAAGAAACCTAGGACTAGCCTATATTTAAATACTAGTTAAATTTAATACTAAATAATAAATAATAAAATAGACTAATATATTATATATATCGCTAATTATTTTATAGCCGACGAAGAGGAATAAACCTCGGGTTAATCCTTACTTATACTTAATCTAAAATAAAGTAATCGAGGTCGTTTATTTAATAAATAAAGAAAAAAAAAAACTAAAGAGGAGTTAAATAAAAACTATAATATAATAAAATTAAGAAATCGTTTAATAAATCGTTTTATAGAAGAGCTTCGGGTAGAGCTAGTTAAAATTATTAATTAAAAAATAATTCGATAAATAAAAAAGACTTTAATATATAATAAAGAATAATTAAATCTATTAATTATTAATTAAGAAAGGATAATTTAATAGGCGAAGATCGATACTATTAATAAAAAATAAATATTAATCTTTATATTAATCTATACTATACTAGTTAAACGGGATTAATATATAATAAGGTTTCTTAGGGTAAATATACCCGCGTTATTATAAAAACCGTCGGCGCGTCTTTAAATAGAGAGATAATTATTAATAATAATAAAGATTTAAATTAAATAAATAAAGAATCTTTAAAGAATTTAAAAAATTCGTTAAAATTAATAAACTATATATTTTAAATTCGATAAAAAATAGACGACGAGGAAAATTATAATATCGAGAATAATACCGAAAAAGAAAATTAAAAAGATATTATTAAGACTTTAATTATATTAAATTAATAAAGTATAATATAAATAACCTATAATAATTTTCGAAGATATTAAATTATAATATTTAAATTATTATAAGCGAAGATTAAATATTATAATAAATATTCGTTAAAGAAATATAAATATATAGGGTTCTCGTATATACGAAGAAATAATTATCTAGTATATTTTTATACTAATTTATATCTACAAAAGTGTAAGCGACTCTGAGAATCCTGGTTTACTCGGAGTATTTAGGCCCGCTCGCGAGCGCTAAAATAGCTTAGAGCTAGGTAAGAATTCTTAGGCCCGTTTAGGCCCGCTCAGGCTCGCTTAGGCTCGCTCAGGATTATTTAGGATTCTTAATACCGGCTTAATATTCTCAGGGCCGCTCAGGGCCGCTCAGGGCCGCTCAGGATTATTTATTTACATGGCCATTACTACTACTATAGATATACGCGCATACATGGCCATTACTGCTGCCATAGATACGCGCATACATGGCCCATAGATATGCGCATACATGGCCATTGCTGCTGCCATAGATATGGCCATTGCTGCTGCCATAGATACGCGCATACATGGCCACTACTGCTGCCATAGATATGCGCATACATGGCCCATAGATATGCGTATACATGGCCATTGCTGCTGCTATAGATACGCGCATACATGGCCCATAGATATGCGTATACATGGCCATTGCTGCTGCCATAGATACGCGCATACATGGCCACTGCTGCTGCCATAGATACGCGCATACATGGCCACTACTGCTGCCATAGATATGCGTATACATGGCCATTGCTGCTGCCATAGATACGCGCATACATGGCCACTGCTGCTGCCATAGATATGCGTATATATGGCCATTCTTGCCCCCATAGATGCGCGCATACCCCCATTTATGGCCTATACATACGCGTATATATGATGTTCCATGATCGCCCCTATCGACGGCAGCGACCCCCCGGAACCACCCCTAACGCCAGTAACTTTTGATTCCCGGATTCAATCGATTCGCGCGAAATCTACGCGGGGGTGGCGCCCGGGCTGCGCGATACTGGATATATGGCGACGTTCTGCCAGGTACAGCTATAGGATGCGCCGGTGACAGGGCCTTGGCCATAAGTGGGAGCCTTGGCCATGAATGGAATGGGGCCATGGCCATGAATGGAATAGGGCTATGGCCATGAATGGAATGCGCCATGGCCATGAATGGAATGCGCCATGGCCATAAGTGGAATGCGCCATGGCCATGAATGGAATGCGCCATGGCCATGAATGGAATAGGGCCATAGCCATAAGTGGGGCCATACATAGGGGCCATATTGGTGGCGCATTCTAAATTTAGGCATTCTCACGAGCCAAAAACATTCTCAGGAGCGCGTTAGATTCTTAGGGGCGCTTATATCGCTCTAGAGTTAAGATATAGTATTACCCCGCTTAAACCAGCTTAACCGGCTCACGAGCGCTTATAGCGCTCAGAGCCTACCCTATACTTTTATAGATGTATATATTATTTAATATTAATTATAGGTTAATATATAGGTAAAGAGTTATAAAACATTTACTATAATTTAATAAAATATTCGATAAACTCGAGTATATATTATAATATAATATAACTTTTTAGTTTATTATAAATCTAAAGATTTATAAATTATTTAACGGAAATTAATAGAATATTCGAGGAATAAATAAGTACGTAGCGCTAGACGAGGATAATTATAAATAAATTATAATACTAGGACCTAATTAATTATAGCCTAATAATTACGATTTTATTAAATATAAATAAATACTAGATAAAGATAGAGAAAGTATAAAAAAAATATTCGGGATACTCCTAGGACTAAAGTATACCGAGATAATAAAAAGGGTAAAGATATTTTAGAAATTTAATAAATATAAAAAACTTAAAAAAGAGCTAGAACGAATTATTTAATCTAAAGAGTTTACGAAGTTATTCTAAAATTAAAAGGAAATAACTAGTTTATTTAGATTTCTAGGTATATTTTTATTAAATATAATTAATTATCTAGATTAATATTTATTATAACTAATTTACTAAAATACCCGAAAATTTATTAATATAATAATTCTTATTATTATTATACTAATCTTTATACTTATCTTATTTATATTCTATTATTAATTATAATTCTAGCTCTCGTTTTATCTTTTTTTATCTCTAAGAGTCCTACCTATATTTCTATTAGTTTATAGAGATTTTTAAAAAAATCTAGCCTCTTTAACTAGTTTTAATAAAATTAATTCTAAAGATTTATTTCTATATATAGCCTCTAAGTTATTATAGCCTAAATATTTAACTATTATATAAAACCTAGATAACGCCTATGATTTAGAGAATAATTCTATATTCGATTTCTTCCTTATTATTAAATTTTTTAATATAGAGTCTTAGGTCGAATATAAGCGTTTCGAAGAACTTTAGTTTATTATATATTCGGAAAATTTAATTTATAAATTTATATATCTATCTTTTATACCTTCTCGAGTATATTTATAATATTAATATTCTATTTATAGTATTATTATAGGAGGTCTTATTTAAGAGTTAGAATTATATTCTTTAATTCTTCCTTCTTTATAAACTAGACTAGTAGTAAGAGTTCTAGAAAATTCTCTAAATTCTTTTTCTATAAAGTTATTAGACTAGCTTTTAAATATATTATTAATTAAATTTTTATTTCTATTCTTTATTATATCCTCTTCCTACCTCTTTACTTTTATTTTATATTTTTTAAATATTATTATTTTTTCCTAGTCTAGGTCTTATTATAATATTATTATTTCGTTTTTTTTAAATTAAAAGTGATTAAAAATTATTAAAGTTAAAAAGATTTCTAGACTATAGGATTTTTAAACTAAATATAATTAATTAGTAATATTAAATACTCGCTCGTATCTAACCCCCGTAGAGGGTATAATTAAAATATTACGGGTAGTATAAAAAAAAAAATTATTATATAACGAAAGTTCTTTTTATTTATTAAATATAGATTTATTTTTATTATTAAATCCTATATTAAATTAACCGATATAGTTATTAATATAAAGATTAATATAAATAGTAGATTTACTCGTTTCCCGGTAGCTTTAAAACTTATTACTCTAACTCTTCGGAATCGATATCTTCTTTTTACTCTTAATAAAATATTTAAAAATATCTATACCGACGTCTTTTTTAATATATACTTTCTTTTAATTAATAATAAATATACGTTAATTAAACTACTCGTTAAATTATTCCTAATAGTAATCCTCCTACTCTTTATTAATCTCTTTATTCTAATTTTAATCCTAGAATATAATCGCCTTTCTAATAAGGTTTATAAAAATTATTATATTATATAGGCCGCCTAAGGTTAATTAGATTTAAGAATAATACTATTTTAATTTAATTTAAACTTTCTTTAAACTTATTAATATAAACTTTTTTTAATTTATATTTTTAATTTTAAACTTTTTCTCTTTATTTTTAAAATAATTAAATAGAGTATTATAGACCGAAAAGACTATATAAATAATCGGCGTATATAAAGTAATAATTATTTATATATACCGATAGAATAGTTTATTAAATTTAATAAAGTAGTTTATTTAAATTTATTCGTTATTATTTATTTATAGTTACTCTCTTTATTTATAAAAAAACTCTTTTAATACCGGCCTTAATCTTCGGGCCCGGATTAATATATAATATATTAAATCCTATTTAGTTATTATATCCTAGAAGAGCTTTAGCGTAGTAAATTTATTTAAATATTTTTTATTATATATTCTTTATCCCTAAATTAGCCTAGTCGATTAATATTTCTCGTTATTAAACCTCTTTTAGATATTTTAAAAGCGCTCGCGTCGTTAATTATTTCTATTAAAGTAGGTAGAGGCTTTATAAATCTATATACTCTAAATTTAATAAATAGATAAAAGTAGGTATAAAGATTAATATAAAATTAAGAATATATATTTTTATAAAAATAAATATGATCCTAGGTTTTTTTCTTATATTAGAAAGTTTTTATTTATTTATTTTTTCGTCCTAATCCTTCTAAAAGTCTTTATTCGTTAACGAGATTTTAATAATATTAAAAAATTCCTTTAAATTTAAATAAATAATATAAGAAAGATATAGGGCGCGATAAATTCTAATATTTATAAAAAAGCCTAATTTATTATAAACTTCGCGAAATTTATATTTAAACTTCTTTTTTATAATTATAAACTATATACTCTCCTCTATAAATATTATTTTAAGTAATTAATATATTATAGTATTATTAGAGACGTTATTTATAATAATCGATATAATATAGTCCTTTAAATTATAATAACGGATAATAATATTTAAATACCCGGTTAGACTTCTATTATTATATTTATCTTTTATAAATTTAAAAATTAAAAGTACTTTATAATACTACTATCACTAGTTAATAAAGTATATATTTATAATTATATAACTCTACTAGTTTCTAGAAGATTATAAATCTAGTATAAAAGTAATTTTAATACCGTCGTTAGGTAAGTCTTAAAGAAGAAGAGACTAAATCTTTTAATATTTCTTTATTATATAATTTTTAATTATTAATATAAAAGGGAGAGTAAATAAAGTATTAATATATTTAAATACTCGTTATATATTAATATTATTAATAGGTCGTAAAGAGAGTTTAAGCCCGATAATTATTTATATAAATAATTTAGAGAAGTCCTCCTAGGTTATTTCCCGACTATTAAATTTTAATATATTAATCTTTTTTTTAGTCCTCTAAATTATATAATTAAGAATTTATATTAATCTTTATATTTATTATTTAAAAGGATAATTATATACCTAGTCTTTAAACGAGAGTATATTTTAAATTAACTTTATTCTATATATTAAAGCTTTCCTTTTATATTTCCTTAATTCGAGATATATTTTTATATTATTTATAATATTAATCTTTAATACTATATAATTATATCTTTTATAGATATTCCTCGGCTCTCTAATATTTATTATAATATTATAATCGAAATACTCCTACTCCGGAGTTAATTTTTACGAGGTTTATAAGAAATTAAATATCTAATTTTTTATTTTATTAATTTTATATTTCCTCTTTTAATTACGATATTATTACTATAAATAAAATTATATAAGGAAGTTAATAATTATTTTTACCCTATATATATAATAACGGTAGTCGCTATCTTTAATTATAAAATATTCGGTAGAAATCTTTATTATAAATAAGATATTTTAAAATATTATACCGGGAGGAGTAAAATATTAATTATATATAGAGTTCTCTAGGGCGAAACTACTACTTTAAGATATTCTAAATACGAATTATATAAATAAATAAAGAGAGTAGGAAAATAAAAGAATTTAATAATTATATTATAATTATATAATTTATTTAAATAAACTACGTTTTATAACCAAGGAATACTTTATAGTAAAAATATCTAATAAAATATAATAATAAAATAGGTCTACGGCTTTTTTATATATAATAGGTTAGGTTACCCGCTATAATAATTATAAATATATTTTTATCCGATATCCGTACCCTTTTTTATAAATTCTTACCGAAATTTAATTAAATCCTTATTAATTAATATTAATAATTATACCTCTAGTTATTATAGAAAATATAGTTAATATTAATATTAAACTTCTTAACGGTTTATATAATATAATAATAACTAGCCGGGGCTTTTAATCTCTTATTAATTAACGAAGTCTAAAGATAATAAAAAATATATTTAATATATATAAAATTCCTCCTAAAAAAACTTAAATAAAGAAAGTCGCGGTACGAGGTAAATAATTAAAGAATAATAATAAATAGGATCTCTCTATATTAAACTCGAATTCGCTAAATTTACTAGTTATTACTCTATAAGAAATTAGGTTTCTTTAAAAAATAACCGACTTTTTAATTCTAAAACTATCCTTTACGCGCTTTATCCGCGAAATTATATATATATTATATAAACGCTATTTTCGGATTTAATTTACGGCGTTAAACACGTTATAAGAAACTATAAAAACGATATTAATTAAGGAATTTATAAATAAGTTATAAATTATCTCTACCGATATAATAATTAACTTCGATTATAGTATTTAATCTTTACGTTATTTATAATAAACGGATTACTCTAGCCCCGAAGGATATATATTTTATATAATAATTAAAGAGTATATCTATTAACTAAAGATATATTATAAGATATATATATAGTTTAAGAGCTTATTATCTTTATTTTAATCTTTATATCTAGTAATTTAATATAGGTTTTCTTCGAGTTATAAATTTTTAATTTACGATTTATTTATAAATTAAATTATTCAAATTTAGTAATTATTAAAATTAATAAATAGTTTTATTAGTTTCTATAGTTTACTAGATTAAGATAGAAGTCTATATCTTAAATATATAATATTTTATTAATCGACTAGAAATAAATAATAACGGCGCTAATTCCGAATCTCGTTTTTAATATTATAAATTCTATTATTTAATTTACCTCGTACCTTAACCTTACTCTAATATTTAAATTATATTAACGATACTACTCTAGGAATCTTTAATTAATTGAAAATAAGATATAGTATATTTATTAATATATAGATTAGTATAATTAATTTCTAACGACTTATATAAATATTTTCTTCTTTATATCCCTTAATCCTTTCGTCGTTATAAATAAGGTAAAATTAAATATAACTAGGGAATTTACTAATAAAACGCCTAGCTATTATAATATTTATTATTATTATATTTTTTATTATTATACGTAAAGTCTTTCTTTAAAAGATTATTTAATTTTAACCTAATAAAGTTACTAGGATAAAGATTAGGATAAATAGTATTAATATTATATATAGATTATAATTAATAGCTCCTCTACTAATTATTTAAACCTAATTTATTTAATTATAAAATAATATTATAATAAAGTTACTAGGGTAAAGTCTAGGATAAATAGTATTAATTAAAACTATAAAATATAGAAAACGCCTCCTCTATAAACTATCGAATTTAGTAACTCTTAAATAAATATATATAAAGATACTAAATAGGTAAGGTCACTAGTAGAAAGATTAAAATAAAAGTATTAATTATTTATATAAATTATTATATCGCTTAGATATTTCTTTAGATAAGTTCGAATTCGACGAGTTTATATATAATAAAGAATCTATAATATATTATAATCCGGAAAAACCTAGAATTAATATATATAATTATATAAGTAAACCGCTATTAGTTACTTTAATTATAACGGCTCTAAATATAATTTTATATATAAATCCGCCTATACCTAGAAAATATAATCTAGACGATAATAGCTATTAATATTAATATAATCCGTCTATTAACTATTTATCTTATCTTCTTTATTTAGATTTAAATTAATTTTATTCGTACCGTAAAGGGAGACCTTATACTCTATTATATAAATAATATTTTATTATAAAGACTAAGTACGTAATTAAATACTAAAAACCGGTTATTAAATAAAAAGAGCCGGATTCTACCGAGATATTAATTAGTACTAAATATAATTTAAGAGTCTTATTATAAATTAATTAATTAAAGCTCGAAGATCTAAAATTATTTAATAAAAAAAAGTTTATATATCTAGCCGTTTAGGATAAAATATTTATAAATTAAAAAAACTCGTAAAGATAAAGAGATAGAGGAGAAAAAAAAGACCGTAGGTTTAATTTAAAATAAAACTTTGGGTAGTAATTTTCCTAACCCTTTCTCTTAATATTATTTTAATTATTATATTAATATATTACTTTAATTAAAATAATAATAAAAACTTGAGGTAAAAAATATTTAATTTATATCCTAGTCTTATTATAATTAATATATTAATTTATTATTATTTATAGCCCCTAGGGCTAAGAAATTCTAAATTTAAAAGAGAGAGAAATTTTAAACCTTAAAAAAATCTATAAACGGTAAATATTTTACTTTTTATTCTAGATTTATTATAATTATTATACTAATCTATTATTATAGAGAAAAGTAAAGGATATAAATAAAGATTTAATTTAATTATCGGGTAAGAACTTAATTTAAAATAATAATAAAGATATTAATATATACTCTTTAATAATTTAAAAAGCCCTAGTCGTAACGAAAACCCTATAACGATAGATTAAGAAGCGGGGATAAAAGATAGAAGTTATTCCTATAACCCGTCGATACCGTATAAATTAAGAATATAAATATTTCGTTTTTTTATTTAATTTTATCTTAATTAATATACTAATTTATTACTAGTATCTATAATTCGTTAAATTCGATATTATTAGAAAACTATTAAGTTTCTTATTCCTAAAGCGTTATTTTAATATCTAGTTCTAGAGATTATATAAAATATATAATTAAATTATAATTTCTAATAGTAGCTAACTACTCTAAAGGTACTATAAGAGGCGACGGAGTACTATATAATTATATTATTTTCTAGTAAATTTTAAGCCTATTATTACGCTACGGAATAAAGAAGGGAATTTCGAGTTTTTCGAAAATCGGGTAGAGAATTAATAAAAAAAGAGGGAAAAATAGGCGTAAAATAAATTCCCTACCCGGAGTAGAGAAGAGAATAGGCTAAAAAAGGTAAATTCTCTTCCCTATTCCGTAGCGTACCTATTATATTACTAAATATACTAATTTTTAGAATTTATAATAACGAATCTTACTATTATATATACTAAGCGTGTAATTAT